>Ga0316205_10000253_pt1 | contig 112723 bp, 96 predicted proteins | sample 3monthpyrite_MG_FD_204941 | JGI IMG/M metagenome (GOLD analysis project Ga0316205, IMG submission 204941) | Microbial mat bacterial communities from mineral coupon in-situ incubated in ocean water Damariscotta River, Maine, United States -... | ecosystem: Environmental > Aquatic > Marine >... | reverse complement strand
CTCATCTTAAAAAGTTTTAGATGGGCAAAACTAAAAAATGGCAGAGCCTTTAAAACATGACCACCGTCAAAGACGGTGGTTTTTCAATGAGAAATAAATATTCAAAAATTCTTGCATCGTTAACTAACGCTGGAGATAGTGAAACCATACGTATTGGTACTCGTTCAGATCAAATGGTTAATAGTAGCTCTACAGTAAGTAACAATTACTTTGTTGAAGCTGATGGTGAAAATGAAATCATTACAAATAAAAGTAAAAACAACATTTATATTAATAACACTTTTAGAAGAAGTCGAGGTTCGTTAGCACTACGCCATGGTTCTAATGCTACTATCGATGGAAATTACTTTTTAGGTGAAAATGTTGATGGCACAGGAGGTATTAGAATTGTTGATAGTGACCATACAATTACTAATAATTATATTCAAGATTGTATTACGGCGGTTGATCAGGCGAAGTGGAACAATGGAATAACATTTTTAGGAGGCAGTTCAAATAACGCCGTTCTATGCACTTCTACAAATACTTCAAGCGATTATCAAAAAGTTGAAAACATAGACCTATCTAATAATACAATTATTAATACAGATTCACCATTATTTTATAACACAGATAAAGGTTCAACAGATCCAACGGGAACGGTCACTGATAACTTGATTTATTTTACTGCTGGTAACGCAAATATTACAGATGTAATTACTGGTGATACACCAACTTCTTATGCTAACCTTAGTACAGCATTAACTTACACAGGAAATGTATATACTGGGACTAATTTGGGTGAGACGAATGCAGGTTTTTCTTTAGAGAGCAGAATTACTGCGACTCCAAATGGTGAAATTTTTACTTTTCTGGAGCTGGTTCAGCCGTAAAGGAGTAGATATGGGAGCTTATATACCAACAACAGATGATATGGTTGGTTACGGAATTGGAGCTTGTTTTTTAAATAATTTAGGAGCTAAAATAACTAATGGTGATTGTACTATAGTAGTACCTGAGTCTTTAACAGTTATTAGCCTGTCCACACTTCCATCAAATGCGGCTAGTTATAATGTTTCGGTTAGTGCCAATGTAAGCTGGACAGCAGTATCAAATGATGCTTGAATTTCAATTGATCCTGCTTTCGGAAATGGTGATGAAACAGTTTCAGTTACGGTTACTGAAAATACAGATATAAGCAGTAGAGCTGGTACAGTAACTTTTTCACAAGATCTAGGAGACGATGATATTGTAAGAACTTTAAATATCACACAAGAAGGTCCAGAATTAACAGATTTGTATGACCTTATTAATACAGGACTAGCAGGTGATCCCGTTATTATTGATTCTTTTTCAAAAGAAGAAGTGAACGAAGTTGATAAGTTTAATTACGCAGCAAATACTTTAGATAAAGATAATAGTTCAGTTTGGGCTGCGGACGATGGAGCTATTTTATCCGGAGATTACAAAGGTGATGGAGAATACATTGTTTATGATTTAGGTGATGAGTATAGTCTTGATTTAATTCAATTTAGTACAACTAATAAATCAGATGCATTTGGTTTTCAAGTTTGGGTATCTAAACAGGAACAGATGTTTTAGATTTTACAATGGCATTACCTACTTCTGGAGATTTACTATTAACTGCTACCAACACAACTGATTTTAATCAATATGAAATTTCTTCAAACGCACGCTACGTTAAATTATTAGGTTATGGAAGATTTAATAGTGCTGGCTATACCAGAGTTAGTGTTTGGAGTGCCGTTAGAGAGATAGAATTTTATGGTGAATTGGCACTTTCTGTTGACGATAATGAATTAACAAATAAAGTTATCATATATCCTGTTCCGGCTAATGATAAATTATTTTTAAAGAATGTAAATGGTGCTAATTTGATAACTATTTATAGCATGGATGGAAGACAAGTATTAAATAAAACTGTAAACTCAACTTCCGAAACTTCTATAGATGTATCATCGCTTTCCGATAGTGCTTATATTATTAATCTGCTTAATGAAAATCAATTAAAACAATCAAAAATGATTCTTATTTCTCGAAGACAATAATCTTATTTAATTTTACTTAAAATTTGATTGAAATATTGTTGTGAAAGATAACCAATAGGAGAATTAGAAACAGTTATAGTGTCTAAATTAATCAACAATAATGGTGTCGCTATGGAGTCATTTAGTCTTTCAATCAAAGAAATATTGCTTGGATTAGAAACTAAGCATACAGCATCAACACTTCCATCATTTACTAAATTTAAGCAACTCAACTCATTTTGATGAGACGAATACGATTGAAAAATAAGTAACCTATACTTATGAGTAAACGCTTGTTTTTGTAACTCAGCAAGAAATTCTGATGAATTTTCATCTATTTTTGGAACTATAATTGCTAAGGTTTTGGACTTTTGCTTTCTAAGAGCAAGTGCTGAAAAGTTAGGAACATAATTATATTCCTTTGCAATTCCTTGAATAACTTCTCTAGTTTCTGAACTTATATCCTTTTTATTATTAAGTGCCTTTGAAACCGTGGATACAGAAAAGCCAGAAAGTGTGGAAATCTGTTTTAAATTAACAGTCCCTATGTACATTAGTTTTTCCTTTTTAAATCTTTGATAATACCTAATGAAAACTGAACTAATTTTTCAATTTTCTGATAATCAAAGTTGCCTTTTGCATCTTTTGCTATGAGTTTCGATCCCATCCCAACACAAGTAACACCTGCATTGAACCATTTCTCAAGATTCTCTTTGGTTGGAGACACTCCTCCTGTTGGCATTATACTTGTCCATTTACATGGACCTTTAATTGCCTTTACGAAATCAGGTCCATAAATGCCTCCTGGAAAAAGTTTTACAATTTCACAGCCTAATTCTTCAGCTCTAGCTATTTCAGTCAATGAACCGCAACCTGGTGACCATAACACTTTTTTTCGATTGCACACTATAGCAATATCTTCTCTAAGAACTGGAGTCACAACAAAATTTGCGCCTAATTGCATATACAAAGATGCGGCTCCTGCGTCAGTAACAGATCCAACTCCTAGAACCATTCCTGGTAAATTCTCTAAGACATACTTATTTAACTTACCAAAAATCTCATGAGCAAAATCCCCTCTATTTGTAAACTCTAGTAATCTAGCTCCACCATCATAACAAGCCTTTAGAACTTTTTTGCTCTCTTCTATATCACTATGATAAAACAAAGGTACAAGCCCAGTTTCAGTCATTACAGAAGCTACTTCAATTCTTGAATATTGTGCCATAATTTAAGATTATCTTGCGACGCGACCAGATGCATCGCCTCCCATTAATTTTTCAACTTCAGCAACACTAACTAAATTAGCGTCACCTTTTATAGTATGCTTTAAACACGATGCAGCTACCGCAAAATCCAAAGCATTTTGATCATCTTCAGGATATTTTAATAATCCGTAGATTAATCCTCCCATAAATGAATCGCCACCACCAACTCTATCAACTATATCAGTAATTTGATACTGTCGTGTTTCATACATCTTAGAACCATCATACAAGACTCCTGCCCAAGTGTTATGCGAAGCAGAAATAGAGCCTCTTAATGTTGTTATTACTTTTTTAGCTTTCGGAAATTTTTCCATCATTTGTTTACAAACTGATAAAAAAGCTTCCGCTTTTACATCGTGTCCATGTTTATGAACATCTAGTCCTTCAGGATGAATACCAAAATGCTTTTCTGCATCCTCTTCGTTTCCTAAGATAATATCACAATAAGAAGTTAACTCAGTCATTATGGCTTCCCTATCTCCATCATATTTCCATAATTTAGCGCGATAATTCAAATCTGTTGAAATCGTAATACCTAAACTACTAGCTACTTTAACGGCTTCCAAACATGCATCTGCTGCTCCTTGTGAAATTGCTGGAGTAATACCAGTCCAATGAAACCATTCAACATCTTTAAATACATGTTTCCAATCTATCATTCCAGGTTTAATCTCTGAAATAGCCGAGTGTGCACGATCATAGACTACTTTACTTCCTCTACTTACAGCACCAGTTTCTAAGAAATAAATGCCTAGCCTTTCTCCACCATAAACAATTTTATCAACGCCAACGCCTCTCTTTCTCATTTCCATCATAGCACATTGACCAATATCATTATTTGGGAGTCTGGTTACAAAATCTACTGGAACACCATAATTAGCTAGTGATACTGCCACATTTGATTCGCCTCCACCATAAATAACATCAAAACTTGTAGTTTGAGAAAATCTTAAAAATCCTGGAGGAGCTAACCTTAACATGATTTCTCCAAAAGTAACTACCTTTTTCATATTCTTATTTCTTTAATTTTATATTCCTAAAGCTTGTCCTCCTCCTATTTGGATAGTTTCAGCTGTTATGAAAGATGCATCCTTACTCGCTAAGAAAGAAATAACACCAGCTACATCTTCTGGTTGACCTAATCTTCCTAGCATAATATTATTTGCCCAAGAAGCAAAAACTTCTGGCTTCGTTGCTTTAATTTGTGCATGAAATGGAGTGTCTATAGTACCTGGAGAAACTGCATTTACTCTAATACCATATTCTGCTAAATCTTTTGCTAATGCTCTGGTTATTGCATGAACACCTGCTTTAGATGTTCCGTAGATTCCAGCGCCAGGCCCACCAGCTGTCCAACCTGCATTTGATGTATAGTTAATTATAGAAGGGTGTTCTCCTTTTTTAAGAAAAGGAATGGCAGCTCTAGAAGCAAAAAATACTGAATCAAGGTTTAGTGCCATTACAAATCTGTAAAAATCAGTTGTCATTTCTTCGAATCTAGATCGTCCACCTAATCCACCTGCATTATTTACAAGAACGTCAATTCTACCATATTTTTCACCTATTTTAGTGATATTAGATGTTACTTGCTCTTCTTTTGTGACATCAAAGCCACAGTATTCAGCGATAATTCCTTCATTAGTAAGCTCTGCTACTCTTTTAGCTCCTTCATCATCTTGGATACCATTTAAAACAACAGTATAACCATCTTTACCTAATCTTTTTGCAACTTCGAATCCGATTCCGCCTGTTGCTCCTGTTACAACAGCAACTTTTCCGTTTAATTTACTCATCGTTTAATTTTGTATTTTAATATTATAAATTATTATTTAGTTTTCTGTATCTACTAGACTTACTTTTTTAATTAAAAAGAAAATAGCCAGTACAGCTAGCACAACAGACAGTGTAATAGCTACAAATGCAGGAATATATGATCCGCCTTTTGTAATGTTACCAATAAACCAGTTCATTATCATAGGTGAAAATGCTGCTACAGTTCCAGCTAATCCAGCTAATGTACCTACTGATGGACCTTTAAATAGATCGCTTGATAAAGTTTGAATGTTACCAATAGCAAATTGAAATCCGAAAAGTGCTAATCCAGCTAGATAAATGAATGTCATATAATTAGAGTCATTAACAAATAACATAATGGAAACAAAGCCAATTATTATTAAAAGACTTCCTAACACTATACTCGCTTTTCTTCCAAAATCTACAGAAGTACGTTTAATTATTTCTTCTGTAAATATGCCTCCAAGAATTCCTCCAGCGGCTGCCATTAAATAAGATATCCACATGGTTGTTCCAATTTCTTCGATACTTAGTCCAAATTTCGAATTCAAATAAATTGGCATCCAACCTGCAAAAAACCACCAAATTGGTTCTATAAAAAATCTGCACAATAAAACTCCCCAAGGCTGTTTGTAACTCAATATTTTTAAAACAGGTAAGCTTTTATCTCCTTCAATAACGACATTATTATTTTCTATTCGATCATTAAGTAACATGTTTCTTTCATCTTCTGTAATCCAAGGATGATCTTTTGGTTTTGATTTGTTTATGATCAACCATGGAATAATCCAAAGCAGTCCTAATGCACCTAATATTATGTAAGTAGACTTCCATCCAAATTGAGCATACAGCCAAACTATTATAACTGGAGCTATAACATTACCTATAGAAGCTCCAGAATTAAAGATTCCTTGTGCTAATGCCCTTTGTTTTACTGGAAACCATTCGCCATTGCTTTTTACTGCACCAGGCCATAAACCTGCTTCTCCTAGCCCAAGTAGACCACGTACTAGTGATAATGAAACTATTCCTCTTGCTACTGCATGAAAGGCAGCGGCAGCAGACCATACAACGATAGAAACAACAAATCCTATTCTAGTTCCGATTTGATCGTACAATCTACCTGATAAAAACTTACTTGCCGCATAAGCAAACAAAAAGAAATTAAGCATTAATGCATAATCAGAATTATCCATGCCTAAATCTTTACCCATTTCTGGCCACAATAATGCAAATGCCGTTCTATCTATATAATTTATTACAGTAGCTACAAAGATTAACCCAATAATCCACCACCTTAATCCTTTAATTTTCATATAAATTATTTTAATTAATAACTAGATTATCTCCATTATGAGAATAGCTATTGTAATCGTTGCGTAAACAACTTCTTTACTTTGAAAGTAATTCGGGTTGGTAAGGTCTATACATTAAACATTCCAATCATGATTACATTCCCTCCTTGTTTATTTTTAAACTTCGAAAACAATTGTGCACTTTGCTTTCTGTAAACTGCTATTTACTATAACAATACTGATATAGAATTTTAAAGTGTTCTTTCATTTTTTGTTTAGCTAAAGCAGGATTTTGTTCCTTAATAGCATCAAAAATTGCTTGATGTTCATATATTCCAATTTTAGCTTGATTTACATCACATACGTGATATTTTTCAAAATTTGTAATTATCTGTGGAGTTATAATTAACATAAACGTATTCATAGAACTATTTCCGCATGCTCTAGCAATTGCCAAATGAAACAACAAATCTTCTTGAACTGCATCTTCTCCATTATTAACCTTTGCAGCATATGCATTTAAGGCTTCCTCCATTTTCTCTAAGCCCTCTTCTGTGCGCCTTAACGCTGCCAATCTTGCTGTTTTAAGTTCTAGCAAAATCCTGGTCTCAACGAGTGATTTAAAATCTGGAGATTGTAGCTCTAAAATTTCTTCAATCATTCCATTCATTGCAATAACTCCGATATTTGCAACAAAGGTTCCACTTTGTGGAATTGACTTTAAAAGTCCATAAAACTCTAACTTTTGAATAGCTTCTCTAACATTACTTCTTGATACTTCAAACTTTTCAGAAAGCATACGCTCAGATGGCAATTTCTCCCCTGGTTCTAAATTCTTATAATTTATTAAATCTCTTATTTGAGAAATAATATTATTTTGAATACTTATGTTGTCTGTTTTTGATAGTACTTCTAATTTCATATTTTATTTTGATTCAAAAATTGGTTGACCAGAATTGCATTGGTTAAAAGTAAAAAAATTAAACAAAATTCATCTAGTATTACAATAATTACTTTTAATCGAGTTTACTGATTCTATAAGAATCAGTAAACCCAACAATTGACTACAATCAAACTAATCAAATATTTTAATGTGTGACTTCTAATTCGTAATATCTCACCTTTGCAGATGAGCCTTCATCTCTTGATTGAAAATAGTTCCCTGCTTTAAAATAGTTTTCAAAAATCCCCCATTTCTCCATATGGATATTTTTGTATACTTTGTACTCATTTTTATTTAAAACTACAACCATTTTTCCTTCAGTTACTCTTACCTCCAAGGTGAATTTTTTAAATCCAACCTCTTCTTCAAAATTAAATCCGTTATCATCTCCCCATGCTTCTTCATGAAGGATTTCTGTATCTGAAGCATTTAAATTTTTAAGAACTTTGGTTTTTACTCTAATTTTACCTTTATCCCAATAGATTTTTAAAATTGGTGGTGCATTATTATCATCTTGACCTATAAGACCTCGTTGTTCATTAGTTAATCTACCATGTATTTGCATAATAATTACTCGATGATATTTCCCATCGCTATCACGTGAGACATTTTGCATAGCTAACTTACCTTTCATTATTCCACCTTGCTTAAATGTCCAGTTAACATTATTATCACCAGGCACCATTTGTTCTCTTAATTCTGAACGTGAATACTTGGTATTCTTTGTAGTAACTTTACTAGGGTAAGCGTAAAAAACTATTGCTCCTTTACTAGAATCATTATACATGTATGGGATTAACTTCTCATTTGTAGCATAATTCATGATTTCTGGCGGACTTACCTCATATGGCTTTTTACCATCTCCTGAAGGAGTAGTCACTTTCCAATGTGACAAGTCTATTTTTGGTAGTTTATACTTTTTCTTCTTTTTTTTACGCTTTTCCTTTTTAACATCCGAATCTGTAACGCTACTATTCTTAGTTTGGCTAGTAGCGTTAGCAGATATAAATACTATTATTAACAATGATAAAATATTTATACGAATGTTTTTCATCTTATTAATTAATCATTAACAGCTGTAATAGTTACAGAATCAGCTCGTATTTCTTCATCTCCACCAGTATATCCGAATTCACCAATACTATCTCCTCCAATTCCTCTTATGAATAGCGCTACACTATCATTAGCTCCTGCATTAAATGAATATGTATAAGTAATATAACTATCATCAGCGGGATTGTCTTGTACCTCAACTAAAAGATTATTTGCAGCATCTTCGACTTGTCCAATTGTAGTATAACCCCAACCTTCTTGAGGAAAATCTACAGTGTCAGAATAATAGATTGGTGTGTAACCATCTGTATAACCAGCACCTGCTAAAACTCTTAATTCAAGCATAGCAGGAAATGGACCACCTGTTGGGTCTTTAAAAGATGTTACTATTTGTATAGTATAATCTGCGTTTGGCGTAACAGCGAACTCTTGATAAATATGATCTGGTTCATTATTATCAAATTTAACAACATTATCAGAACCTCCATTACCAGAACTAGATTCTCCTTGTTCACCTATATCTTTGTTAATCCAACCAGCACAAGCACAATCAGAACCTGAAGATTTAGGAAGTTTGTTAAAATCAGCATTAACCAAAACAGGGTCTGGAACATCTGGTTCTTCTGGTTCTACAACATCAATAGTTTCCGAAAAAGTACTTACAACACCAAGTGCATCGGAAGCGGTTAAGGTTACAGTCCAAGTTCCTTCGCCAGAATATGTGTTTGCTCCATCTACCTCAGTAGATGTGTTGCCATCACCAAAATCCCAAGCAAATGTTGTTGCACTAGAAGATAAATTGGCAAATGTATAATCTTTCCATTCTTCATCAGGTCCTGCACCTTGTGTGTAAGAAAAATTTGCAGTTGGAGGTGTTGCATCCGCTATAGAATTTTCTCCTAAAGGTTCAAACTTGTCAAATTCACTACAAGTTTGAGTCCCTAAAATAAGAATCAATGCACTTGCAGACCATATTATTTTTTTGATTTTTTTCATTGTGATTAATATTTAAATTAGTAACCAGGGTTTTGAGTTAAAACTCCATTACTTAAGTTAATTTCTCTTTGTGGTATTGGTAATAAAAGATCGGATGAATTAAAATTATATCCATTTGCAGTTGAAAATGTTGAAAGCACATTCTGAGCTTCACCGAAACGAACTAAATCAAATAACCTATGGTTTTCATAAGCTAATTCCACTCTTCTTTCGTCTAATAATTCTTGTTTAGTGATATTATCATCATCATCAGCCAATAATCCTGCTCTTAATCTTACTTCTTCAAACGAATCTAATGCTGCTTGAACATTGGTACTTCCAGAGCCTGCCATAATGGCTTCAACATGCATCAATAATACATCAGAATACCTAAGGACAATCCAGTCATTTCCAGCTGCCGTTGGATCGCTAGATGTAGGAGCAATACCTAAATCTTCATCACCATCTGGTAAATATTTTACAACTTGGAATTGTGTTGGTTGCCCAGTATCAACTCTATAAGAGTACATTGTTCTGTTTCCACCAAGTGCATCTAAAGCTGCTCTAGAATCTGCTGTGGTATAATTAACTCCACTTGTTCTTCCTACAGCGTTTAGCCATTCTGCAGAGAAATTTTGACTATCAACACCGTCTGGTTCATAACCAATCGCGAAAATAATCTCATTATTTAATTCACTAAAGAATACATCCTTAAAGTTTGGCTCAAGACCAAATCCACTTGTCATCACTGCTTCACAAAGGCTTTGAGCTTCGAGGTAATTAGTGCCAAGTGTCAAATACACTTTAGCTAATAAAGCTTGTGCAGCAGCTTTAGAAGCCCTTGTTTTATATGTATTATCAAGTCCTGAAACAGCATTTTGCAAGTCGCTTGTAATTAAATCATATATAGACGATGTTGGTACTCTTGTAAATGATATATCAGTTTCATCAATTCCAATAACCTTGTCTACTAATGGAATATCGCCATAAAGTCGTACTAAGTTAAAATATGCATAAGCTCTAACAAACTTTGCTTCTGCTTCTATATTGGCTGCGTTTTCTTCTGAAGCAACATCCAAGTTCGCAAGAACGACATTTGCTCTGAAAATTACATTGTAAAAACTTCTATAATAATCTTCTACAATACCATTTGTAGATTGAACAGAATAAAATTCAAACTGTGCAGCTTCTCCTTCTTGGCTTTTAGTTCTAGTATTATCACTTCTCATTTCTGTTAAGTAAAATTCTACTTGCAGTGCATGATAATCATTTGAAGATGTAGAATTAACACCTTGAATTCCGTCATACATATTAATAACTGCTGTTTGCAATTCTGCTTCAGTTGAATAATAAATATCTGCATTCACCAACGATTCTAACTCAGGTGATAAAAAATCTTTTTCACACGAAACTATACTGACAAGTAATAATAACAATGTAAAAATTCTAAATTGTTTAATAATATTTTTCATTTTAGTTAAGTGTTAAATTAAAATTCGACGTTAAGTCCGATAGTTACAGTTTGGTTTATTGGCGATCCTGCTCTTTGGTAACCATAAGTAGTAGGTGATGTTGTATTTACTGATTCTGGGTTAAATCCAGTATATCCTTTAGCAGTAAAATACAACAAGTTCTGACCACTCAAATATAATCTTGCCTTAGTTAAAGACAACTTATTTAATATTTTCTCTGGCACAGTAAAACCTAAATTAACATTACGTAAAGCCACATATGATGCATCTTGAATAATATCATCTGTAAATATTTTTTCCTTAATAAATTCTTGATCAGGAGTTGACGAAATAAAATCTTGAGAACTATTAAATTGATTAAATAAGTATTGGTCTCCCATATTTCTTATTTCTGCACCATGACTACCTTGGAACATGAAACTAAAGTCAAACTTTCCAATTTTAAAATCATTAGTAACACTCCAAACAAAATCTGGATATGGATTACCAAGAATTGTTTTATCATCATCATCAATAAGTCCATCTCCATTCAAATCTTTTACATACACATCTTGAGCTTCACCTCCAACTGGGTGATACGGGTTTGCAATATATTCTAATGGAATATCTCTATCTACTACCCAACCGTAAAAAGAAGAAATTGGATTTCCAACTGAATTAATCCATTCAGCAGCTCTTTTACTATCAACATTTTGGATTTGACCATCAGAATCTGCGAAATCCAATAATTCATTCTTGTTTCTTGATGCTAATATTGTTGAAGACCATCTAAAATTTTCTTTAGACATATTTTTAGTTCTTAGCTCAAATTCAAAACCGCTATTTTCAACTTCACCAATATTTACTAAAGCACTATCAAAACCAGTAGTAACTGAAACTGGGTTATCAATTAATAATTGATCACTAGTTCTTTTATAATATTCAATTGAACCTGTAATTGTATTATTTAAAATTCCGAAATCAATACCAGGATTTATCTCAACTGAACGTTCCCATTTTAAATCAGGGTTAGCTAAGTTAATTGGATTGAAACCTGTAGAAACATTACCATCTACAACAGCTGTAGAAGTTTCTAATAAAGATAAATATGGAAATTTATCTACAAGCACATTACCTGTATTAAAGAAAGGGTTCCCTGAAACACCATAGCTAAATCTTAGTTTTAAATTGCTAATAGTTTCACTTTCGCTTAAGAAATCTTCGTTACTAGCAATCCAACCAACAGACGCTGCTGGGAAATTACCGTATTTGTTATTTTCTCCAAATGCCGAATAACCATCACGTCTAAAACTTAAGGAAAGTAAATACTTATCATCATAAGCATAATTCACCCTTCCTAAATAAGACATTAATCGTTCTGTAAATTCATAAGAATCTGATACCACTGTCGTTGGATCAGCCGCTGAAATGGTTTGAACCAAATCTGAATCATATCCTGCTCCAGTAACTGATTCAAATGTTGTATCCCATTTTTCAGCCGAAAAACCTAGTACTGCACTAATTTCATGTTTATCATTGATAACTTTATTATATGAAAATAAATTATCAGTCACCATGTGTATTCTATTTTGAGTCGAAATATCTAATTGTGTTGCTGCAGCACCATTTCTACTTGCTTCGACACCTTGCCAACGGTCTCTCTTTGTGTTTTGAAAGTCTCCTGAAAGAGTTGATCTAAATGTAAGACCATCTGTGATTTTATACTGACCGTAAAAACTTCCAGCTAATTTGAATTTATAGTCATTTCTATCACGCTCCAATACCTTAGCAGCAGGATTGGTATTAGAAGTATTACTAATATCCGTACCACCTGTTTCAACAGGTTGCATGGTATCTAAATCATAATCATCAAACATTCTTTGAACAGCATAGTCTCCAATTTGCGTATCTGCATATTTACCTCCATCTCTTAATTTATTAACAAATGGTAAAGTTGCTTCTGTAATATATAATGGCAACCAAGGCGTCTGTCTTAAAATGTCATGTGTTGAACCATCAAAACGTTGTCTATTAGAATATGATGGAGATAAATTCATACCTAAAGACAGTTTGTCATTTACTTTAGTGTCAAGTTTAAGTCTTATGGAATACTTTTTATAATCATCAGTTAATAAAACACCTTCATCATGTACATAGTTTAATGATGTACTAAATTTTGTGGCTTTAGTCCCACCTCTTGCACTAAAGGCATGACTATTAATTACACCACCATCAAAAATCACATCTTGCCAATCTCTATCAACACCAATTAATTGCTTAACTCTAGTTCTATCCGAAAGAACCCCATTAGCGGCAAGTTCAGCTGCAGCAGTTTCTGCAACAGTAAAATAATAATCATCACTTTGACGAGCTTCTTTCCAACCTGTAAAAGTATTATACGTAAATTTTGTTTGACCTTCTTTACCTTGCTTAGTAGTGATTAAAATAACACCGTTAGCACCACGAGACCCATATATAGAAGCTGAGGCCGCATCTTTTAATACTTCAAAAGATTCAACATCATTCATATCTAAATTACCAAGAAAATCAGAATCAACAACTAATCCATCAACAACAATTGCAGGATCAGAGCTTCCGGTTATTGAACCAGTCCCTCTAATTCTAATTGTTGGAGCAGAACCCGCTTCTCCTTCTGTAGCCTGAATGTTGACACCAGATACCTGACCTACCAAAGCCTCATCAACCCTTGGCACTGCAATTTGATCAAGATCATCATTTGTCACTTTGGAAATTGCACCTGTTAAATGACTCTTTTTCTGAGTACCATATCCAATAACGACAACTTCATCTAAAACACTTGCATCTTCCTCTAAGGTTATGTTTAGTTCAGATTGATTAGTAATAATGACGGTTTGCGTTTTAAAACCTACATAAGAAAACTGCAAAACATCATCCTGTTTTACTTGAATTTGATAGTTTCCATCAAAATCAGTTGACACACCATTCGTGGTTCCTACAATAATAACATTAACACCAGGGATTGGCATGTTGTCAATTTGAGAAAACACCTTACCCTTAATTGCATAAGTTTCTTGAGCAAAAGCTACAACTGAAAACAACGACAAAACAATTAAGGAAAGCTTAGTTTTTAAATTCATAATTAGTTTTTTAATTTAAATAATTTAGTTAGTAATTACTTAAAAAACATTTTTTCTGTTAAAACAAATTGATTTTGTACTTTTACAGAAGATATGCTTTTAAAGCATTTATATATCTAGTTACTTCCCTCCAAAGAAGTAAATTACTAAAAAGGATAGGTGTGCACCTGTCCTTTTTTATATCAATGAATCTGTTAAACAAATTGGTTTACCAGATTGGTTTACCAAATATATATAAATTTTTAATAAATCCTACTTATTTCAGAAAATTATTGGGTAGAGTGTATATTTTAACACAATTCACAGAAATTTTGTCAGAAATTACTCCATAAAATCTTCACGGATTGGACTAAAAACATCAATGAGAATTCCTTCTTCTTTACAAATAGCACCATGCATTACATGCGGTGGAATATATACTGTATCTCCTCCTTTTACGGTTTTAGTTTCTTCACCAATTGAAAATTCAAACGCCCCACTTTCCACATAGGTAACTTGTGAATGATGATGCTCGTGCTTATAACCAATGCCTCCTTTATCAAAGTGTACCTTTACGAGCATAATTTTATCATCATAACCCATTATTTTCCGTTTTACACCTTCACCTACAACTTCCCATTCCAGATCTTTGTCTAATATGAATTCTTTACTTGCTCCAAATGTTTTCATATAATATTTTTCTTAATAAGTTTTAAAATTCAGTGCCTAACTGTTTGATTTATTTTTGTTGAGTTCCTGGACCCACTGTTGCTTCTCTAAACCACACCTCAGTATAACAGCCATTTTCATATTGTTTGGCAATATCTCCTCCATAGGTTTCTGCACCTGAACTCCAAACCATATTTGTTTCAGGGTCTTTTCCATTGGTTTGGTTATATGCGCCTTGCTTAAAATAAATCAACTCCCCACTATAGGCTGTAGACCTTTCTGTACCATCTTGTCCAATAGGCACAAATATTTTTTCAACTTGAGCAGGTATGTCTGATTTATTTACGTATTCCGATTTTATTAAATTTTTAGTAAATGTTTTTGTTTCATGGCCTTTACTTTTAAATGTAAGATACATGATGCCATCATATACATTTATTTCATAACTAAATTCCTCACCTAATTCAATTCCATCCATAGGTTCGGTAGGATAGTTATTTTTACCTGTTCCAATGACCGACATATCATTTCCCCAAATAGCAGTGGAATAATCCCACCTACCAGTATTATCTTCTCCTTCGGTATTGATTTCATAATTCCAAAACACGGAGCCTTTATTGTGGCCTGGGAATTTTTTGTAAAATATTTTTATAGGCTCATTTTCATGTCCTTCACCACTATGAATCTGTCCGACAACCACTGAGTAAGATGCTGCTACTCTAGCATCACCAGAAACGGAGACTTGCATGACCTTACAGGTACCTGTTAGATTACCTCCTTCTTCAGGTGTCCATTCTCTTTTTTCGTGTAATTCTGTTCTTGTATTGCTCGAATTTTTTGAAGTGACGCCAGAATTTGGTGTTTTATAAACTACCCAACGTCTTGTACCATCAATTACAGTATAGAAAAAATCTTTATGTTCAAAATCAATGAGATTTTCCACGGTCTTTCCATTTCCCATCAATATTTTAAATTTATCCATAATAGGTATCACTTCACTTGGATAAACTGTTTTTGTACTTAGGCCATCATTAGCTTGAAAATATCCTTCATTGGAAATAGCGTCATCACTTATGGTGATATTTGCTGATTTAAACCACACTTCGGCATAATTGCCATCGGCATATTGTTTTAGGATATCACCACCATGGGTTTCAGCACCAGAACTCCAAACTTTATTCACTTTAGGATTTTTTCCATTTGTTTGATTGTAACAGCCAAGCTTGAAAAAGAGCCCTTCATTGGCGTAAGCATTTTCGCGTTCAACGCCATCTTGTCCTATAGGCACAAATAATTTCTTAACTTGAGTTGGTATGTCTGATTGATTTACAAATTTAGATTTTATCAAATTTTTAGTGAATGTTTTGGTTTCGTGTCCTTCACTGGTGAATTTGAGATACATTATACCATCATTTATTTCCACATCATAACTGAAGGCCTCTCCTAAAGCAATCCCATCTTCTGGTTCTGGTGGATAAGTGTTAGCATCAGGACCAACAACAGAAAAATCATAACCCCAAATAGGTAAGGAATAATCCCATCTTCGTGAATTATCATTACCAGCTGTATTGATTTCATAATTCCAAAAGACAGACCCTTTAGTATGACCAGGAAATTTTTTGTAAAATATTTTTAGTGGTTCGTTCTCATGCCCATCTGCACTATGAATCTGACCAACAACTACGGAGTAAGTTGATGCAACACGTGCATCTCCAGTGGTTGACACATTCATTACTTTGAGGGTAGCGTTCATTTTAGCTTCTGTCGTTGGTGACCACTTTTTTAATTGAGCCAGTTCAGTCCTTGTATTATTTGAAGTACCATGAGTACGCCCTGCATTAGGAGTTTTAAATACCACCCAATCCTCATTGTTATCATTTACAGTATAAAAGAAATTCTTGTTTTCATAGTTCGTTGCCTGACCTACATTAGACCCATCACCTAAGATTAAGTTCCAATGTTGAAAAAATGGGATAACGTCGTTTGCATTCTTCCCAATGGTTTCCATTTCATTATTATTAATACCGTTTTGCTTTTTGTTTTCAATACAGCTAGTAAATATCAAAATGACGCCTAAAATTAAAGGATAATAGGCGAAATTTAATTTCAAAGTTTTGAATTTCATGTTATCTAATATTTCGGTTATAATTAAAATAATAAATCAGTTTCTTATTCATATTAATTGATTTAATGTATTACATGTAAATTGTAATATTTTATTGAAGCAAAGGCGTCTTCATCTGTTGTTGTTAAATAATTCCCCGCTTTAAAGTAATTTTCATAAGGCCATTTATCAAGACTTACATCTTGATAAATGTAAGGGTCATCATTATTTAATTGAAGTTCTATTTTGGCATCTGTAGCAGTTATTTTAAAATCAAAAGCTTCAAAACCAACATAACCAAGATTTTCTTTAATATCATACCATGTATTATTAGAAGTTTCAAGTAAATCATCACCATCAGTATTTTCATCAATTAAAGATTTTTTATGAGACCATATATAACCATCTTTCCAATAAATTTTAATTAATGGTGGCCCATTATTTGAGGAGAAACCATGGGTTGCCATATCTTCTAAAGATATAATTCCGTGAATTTGCATTACGATTACTTTATGATAATCATCACTAGAGTCATTATTCTCAGATATATCCTCAACTTTTATTCTACCAGACATTATACCGCCTTCTGCTAAAGTCCAATTTTCTCGCGCATTATTAGGATTAATTAACTCTCTTAACTCCGTTCTAGAATATGAACTATTTGTTGTTGATTCATCTGGGTAGGTATAAAAAACTATCGATTTGTCTTCAATATCATCAAACATGAAAGGGATTACAGCATCTAATGTTTGATATCCAAAATCTATTAATTGAGGAGGGTAATACTCGTCTGGACTACCATTATTATTCTCATCTACTGGAAGTGTGACTTTCCAATTTGAAAAATCTATATCAGCATATTCGATAGTTTCTTCTGGTTCCTTTTCTTCAGTTATAATATCGTCACCATTATTTGAAGTTTTAGAACAACCAAAAATGAATATTAAAAATAACATCGAAAATCCATAAAGGCATTTGTAAGCAAAAAAATGTTTAGATTTAATCCGCATTAAAGCAAAAAATAAACTGGTTAACCAGTTTGGTTTACCAAATATACATATATTTGTATAGCATCCAAATATTTGATGATATTTTAACTAATTATTTTTACTACTATGCATTCTCTTACCTTATACAATAGAAAAAAACTTACAAAAATTAGTACTGCAACTATTGCTACTCTCTTATTTAAGAAAGGACTAAGAAATCAATATATTCAAAATGTAATTTCATTAGGTAAAGGAAAATCTTCCATGGTTGGTGAGGCATTTACCTTGCGATATATTCCCGCTCGCGAAGATTTAAATCCGATTACAATATTTCAAAACTCAAACCATCCTCAACGCGTCGCTGTAGAAACATGTCCTGAAGGAGCAGTTCTTGTTATCGACAGTAGGAATGATGCGCGCGCTGCTTCTGCAGGCTCTTTATTAGTTACAAGGCTTATGAATAGAAAAGCGGCAGGTATTGTTACAGATGGAGGGTTCAGAGATTCAGGAGAAATTGCAGATTTAAAATTTCCATCTTACCATCAACGCCCTTCTGCACCAACCAATCTAACTCTACACCAAGCTCTAGACATTAACGTCCCTATTGGCTGTGGTGGAGTTGCTGTATTTCCTGGCGATATAATAGTAGGAGACGATGACGGTGTAATGGTAATTCCTTTTAGACTAGTTGATGAAATTGTAGAAGAAGGGACTGAAATGACTCAGTTTGAAAACTTTGTGTTGGACAAAATCAATGAGGGAAATTCAATTATTGGTCTTTATCCACCAACCAATGGATCAACTTTAGTGGCTTTTGAAGCATGGAGAAAACAATCAAAATAAGTCTTGAAAATATTGTTATAAAATATATCCAAATTCATATTTACTTTCTAATCAAAAGCATTAATATTCTTTGTAGTTGATTATTTCAAAACAGAGAATGAGATTAAAAAGGTAGATATTAATTTGATAATAATCTAAATTTATGGTAGTCCATCACAGACACCTTTAAACTCTCAAAACACAGAACCCTCAACTAAAAAAGGTTGAGGGTTCTACTTGTAGCGGGAACTGGACTCGAACCAGTGACACTTAAGATCTTATCTTCAATATGTTATGATATTGTTTTCGAAAAGGGTGTCTAAAAGTTAGCCTATATTTTCATTTACAATATCAATTATAGATACTATATCTCTAACCTTATTATCATCAAACAAACCTATAATACCATCATCACTTGCCTCATTAAATGGTGGCTGTGTTAATAGTTTTTTATCTAACGTGCCATTGCTGTTAAGATAATTAATTAGTGTTTGTATAAATGTAATTTGTACAGGCTTTAAATTTTTATCTTCAATAAAGTTGGCAAATAATCCGTTGACTACTTCAATATCTAAACCAACGACACTTCTAATAAATTTACCTAAAGGTTGATCTCCATACTCATTCTCATATTCCTCTTTTGTGCCGAGTTCTTTATTAAACAAAAAGGATTCTAATAATTCTAACTCCTTTGGAGTAATAGGAATATTTTTATGGAGTTTATCAATAACCAGATGTGATTTATTTTTTCTTATAAATGCCTCCACTCTATCTTTATAGCTCTTTAGCCTAGAATACGTTGGCATTATATCAACTTCTGTTACTTTATGATGCTGAATTTCATCTGCAAAATCTGTATAGACAGTTTTAACTTCTTGTTTTTCAATAAACTTTAATAAGTTTCTTAGTTCTACTCTAATGTTTTCTATGACATTAACGTTAGTGTTTCTCCAAAATTCTTCTTCTTGAACTTGTCTAATTATGGCAATCTTTTCATTAACTTTTGGGATATTCCTTTTCTTATATAGGTTATTAGCAATATTATAAATCTGTTTTACATAGATTTCTTCGCCTCTTTTATTCCCTGAAAGAATCACTAGTTGAAAATTGAGAACTAACAAATCAAAACGTTTAGCTAACTCATCATCTCCTTCACTATAAGGTGCTAAACCAGAAAGATTAGTACTTAAATCATGTACATCACCTACACTTAAATTATCCCAACGCTCGCGATTCTTAAATTCAGTTACTAAATCCCAATGTTTGCGCACTTCAAATCTTTCTTCATCAAGATTATTAATAACTTCATGTAGCTGATTGGTATAGTTTTGTGCTAATGCATCCTCTTCATTCGTTGATTCTCCATTATTCCTGATACTCATTAACACATTCAGCTTAGCTTCAAATATTTTTTCTGATAAGGTCTTGGTGTTAGTAGCTTTAATACCATCTGGAAATTCATTAAAAAAGCTAAAATTATCGCAGATATCAAATATCATGAAGTACTCCTTGTCCATTCCAGGACCAAATAGGTTTGGTCTTAGACGCGTACCTCTACCAATCATTTGCCAGAATTTAGCATACGATTTTACTTGCTTAAAGAACACTAAATTAACCACCCTTGGAGCATCCACACCTGTGTCCATCATATCAACAGAAACAGCAATTTGTGGTTCTAATTGAACTTTATCTTCACAAAACTTCTCAAGTAAATCCTGTGCCTTAGTTTCATAGTTATCAATGACTCGTAGAAATTTCCCAGAGAACTCTGGATAGTTTTTATTAAATCTGTCTTCAATAAATTCTGCGTGCTTATGGTTTTTAGCAAAAATAATAGTCTTTCCTAGCTTGTCTCCTCCTTCAACTTTGACACCATTATTCATTAAATAATCCAGAACATCATCAATTGTTTTGTTGTTAAATAGGAATTTGTTTATAGCAGATTTGCTAATCTCTATATCATCTTCATCTCCAGACATTCCATCTAGGAATGTTTCTTCAAACTTGAGTTTATCTTCTTCTGACAACTCACTATACTTAATACCATCATGTACAAACCCTACTGGCACATTAATAGCTTTTGGGGGTACTAAGAATTTATCTTGAACCGCCTGATTCAACTCATAAGCATACGTTGGGTTGTCATCTTCAATATTAAATAATGTATAAGTATTATGATCTATATCCTTTTTAGGTGTTGCTGTTAAGCCAATTAAAATAGCATCAAAGTATTCAAAAATAGCTCGGTACTTTTGATATACAGATCTATGTGCTTCATCAATAATTATTACATCAAAATGTCCTGCACCATAAAACCTGCCATCCTCATTCTTAAGACTGTCTATACGGTTCATTATGGTTGGATAAGTAGAGAAAACAAGACGTGTTCCATTATCCTCTTTTTCTTTAGTTAAGTCAATAGCACTTAAATGAGGCACATGTTCTTTAAAAGCATTTTTAGCCTGTGTAACTAAAGCATTTCTATCTGCTAAAAATAATACACGTTTTGCCCAATTACTTTTAGTTAGCATATCCACAATAGCAGCTGACACCCTTGTTTTACCACTTCCAGTTGCCATAACTAAAAGTGCCTCTCTATTTTTTCCTTTTAATTCACCCTGATTGGTCACTACCAAAGCTTCTGCAACACGCTTTATTGCCTCTAACTGATAAGGTCTTCCCGATATCTCTCTATTAACTTGAAACTGCCTTAAATCTTTTCTGGTACTTCTGCGTTCAATTAGATATTGAAGTTCATCTTTGGTGTAAAATCCACTTACTGGACGATCAGGATAAAACAAATCATCCCAAACGTGTGTGTCAAAACCATTGGTATAGAAAATGATTGGGCGTTGCCCTGTCATTTGTTCTAAACAGTTAGCATATAAAAAAGCTTGATGCTTCCCTTTTTTAGGATCGTGGAGTGTCTTTTTAGCCTCTACTACTGCTAAAGGCATTCCATTGTCATCCCATAGCACATAATCTACATATCCTATGCCAGAAGGATTAACAGATACAGGCATTCCAGTAACTTTATATTCTAAGTCTCTACCCTGTTTCAAATCATCCCAACCAGCTTCTTTAAGCAACACATCAATAAATAGTCTTCTTGTTTCAGATTCAGAAGTTAACATTGGTACAACCTCTTCAAAATCTACTTCTATCTGACGCTCAACTTTACGTTCTTTTAATTCCTTTTGTTGTTGTTCAACTTGTAATTTTAGTAAGTTATTTTCCTTTTGCAGTTCAATGGCTTTTTCAAGTTGCATCTTCTTTTCAGACAACAACTTTTCAATAGCATCAGATTTTTCCTGAAGTTCTTTTAATGTTTTATCATGCACTTCTCCAGTTGGAATAAACGCTTCATTAAACATTGGGAGAGTAGGACTTTCTTCATTGTAATTAATCCCAACAAATGATAAAAGCCTGAACACACTTCTAAGACATATAAGTGCTTCCTTGTTATTTACTCTTTTACCATGAGCTGCTGCATTTCCAATCTTTCTAACTAATGTTAACTCGTTAAGTAAGGAGTCTTTTATATCATGTTTAAAATCATCATGATACATTAAAGCAGCTAATGTTGTGTCGTAAGGTCTTTCATAATCTGGATCATTATCATACAACCAATTTACCGTTAACTCTAATACTATCCTACATTGTAGTGCAGCATATTTAGGAGCTTTAAACACATACTTTTCTGCCTCGACAGATTGCTTGTATAGCTCTGGGAAATCAACTTTAATAAAATCGAAATTACTTTGCATAGATTTAATTTAGGACAAATATAATTTTCATATGTGCAGTGTTTACGCACACATCGGTTAATATAATCAATCCAACACTCATTTTTTACTGATATCTGTTACAAATAAAAGTAACTTTTATCAACATTTTAATCGTTTATTTCACGGCATTTTGTTGATACAACTCTTGAATACATTAGTAAACAACAATTACTGAGCTCCTTTCATTTTAATTATTTATCAATATATTTATAATCAACTAGTTACGTTTTTTTCTATCAACATTCTATCAACATTTATACTGTTATTTCATTTATTTATGTTGATAGAATAGGTAGTCCATCGTTTCTCACCTTGACGTACTATTAAGTTATCTTCTATCATTTCATCTAATTTAGCCTTTAAAGTACGCTGTTTTATTTCTTTACCTATCCTAGTATTTATCTCACTTATTGAGCTTTCAGGATAATTTTTTAAATCCTCATATACCAACTCTTTTAATCGATATGGTTCTATACGCTTTAAATTGGTTTTCTCAATAAAATCAGTTGTCCTTATAAATTCAGGATTTACAAAGTAAAAAGTACCTTTTGTTTTTCCTTTAGATAAGATTATTTCCATATCTAAAAGTCGTCCTAGCCAATGATGTAATCCGTTGGCTTTGGTAACATTTAATTGTTTAGATAAATCTATGGCAAAAACACCTTCGCTTTGTGCAATTATACCTAGTGCAATTAATTCACGTTGACGCAATTGTAATTCACTAGACGCCTTATCCATTAATTTTAATACCTCCTTACTAATTATTTGCTTTTTTACTGTGACTACAACCCTATCATCTCCTTCAAAAACTTCTGGAACTTCTTTACCATTACCTAATAGCACCTCATAAACCTTATCGTAGCCACTACCTTCTTTTTCCATTAATTTTAAATCATAAAATAACTTAGCTAGCAAATGGTTACGTTGTACAGATTTAGTTAAAATGTTATTAGGTGTTATGCCCAATGGTAATAACCCAGGGCTATGTATTTCTAATCTGTCTGGGTATAGATTGATAAAAATATCACCACGCATGGTGTAATTTCTATGTGCAAAAGCATTCGCAATAAGCTCACGAATAACTTCTGGTGGATAGTTGTAAATGTTTTTTCTAAAAATCCCGTCAGACACTTCTATAAACTCATTCCAGTCAGGTATTTGAGTTAAAATATCTGTAATAAGCTCTTTAGGGTTTTGAGAAAAATCATCCCAAACCTTCTTAAACACCTTATTACCTTCGTCATTATATTTAATAAACTGAACAGAAGGTGCATAATGTAATGTAGCACGATCTTTACGTTTACCAATCCACAGCACACCTAAATTAGTTAAGAACCCTCCATCTGTTAAGAAATAATGTTCTGTAATCTCTTCGGTAGTCATTTCTTTTACAAAAGGACTTACACGTTCTGATGCTTTAATGTCTTTTAGAAAAGTTGTGAATTTTTCTATGTCGCAATCTGCCAAAACAATTTTTTTTACAGTCTTTTCCTCCCATACAAACGCATTTTTTTCAGAAAATAACCGCTCAATTTGGTCTGGCATGATGGGTTTACACTCATCTGATACACGCATATAATAGCGTCCGTCTGTTGTACTTGCAATAGATTGTGAACTTCTAAACACTTTTAAAGCAATATACTCACCTCCATTTTCTGCTTCTACTATTTGAGGTGCAATTCCTGTATTTAAAGTTAAGGCAGGTAAGCGTTTGTTAATAGCTTCAATTAATAATGGGTCTATTTTTTGATCTGGACTAGGCAAAGATTCATCATCTTCTATACCAATAATAATAGTGCCACCATAACCATTGGCAAAGCACACACAATCTTTTGCTAGCTCACGCCAATTGGCTGTTTTACCTATAATTAAGGACAAAGATTTCTTATCTAAATCACTATTCTCTAACATTCCTTAAACTTACACTTTTTAAATTATTACACCAATTTCACTTTTAATGCCTTTTCTAGTTGGCTTTTAAACAAAAAAATCTGATTCAAAGTTACTCAAATGTATACGTTTTTAATTCAACATTATTAATCCCTCCTAGCCATCTATTCACAGGCGTAGGAGCTGGATGATAAGGATTCCCTGCTCCTGTCATTTTCATGTAGTAACAAGATACTTTATGCTTTTCTAAAATAGCAATAATAGTTTTAGAACTCTCTTTCAAATAACTAAAACTATCAACTCCATTTCCCCAACACAATAACACCTTAGTAATGTTAAAATCATTTGAGTCAATTAGCTTTTTTATAAAGCTATAATTTTCTATTAATAATAACTCATCGGGAGTTTTTGGTAAAAATTCTGGTTTTGATGTTCTACCTGGATATAAATTTACCATATACCACCCATCACAATTATTGTTTACCGCTAGGGTTTCAACGTTTCTTGACGTTGGATCTAATGTTACTTCATTAGCTGTGCTTGGATTCAAAGCAATGGCTAATAATTCTTGGTTTCCTTTTTTACCTAAGAGAAATCTTTTTGTAGTATCATTTATTGGTAAACATATAATTGATTTATGTTTCATGACATCCTTGTATATATTATTTTACCAATAGATTTAGCTTTAGCCAGTTTACCATAAACACCTGGTGATGATTTTCTACTATTATCTGAACGCTTAACTGTTTTTTTAGCTTTCACCCTATCTTTAGGTGCTATATTTTTTTTAGTTTTATTATCTAAAACTAACACTTTTAACTTTTTGGAACGTTTTTTCTTTGCTTTTTTAGTTTGACTTTTCCCAGAAGCACCTGCACTTTTAATTTTTAATTTTTCTCTTGCCCTTTTAATCTTCTCATTTACTCTAGCTACTAATGGACCAGATAATTGATACTGTAAAAGTTTAGCGTTAATGGCAGATCTAGCTAATCGACGAGAATGCTCATCCTTATATTTGGATTCCATTAGTTCTCTAAGCGCATCCAGTTGCTCTTGACTGAATTGCTCTTGTTGAAAAAAGGTTTCTATCTCTGGAAAAATTTCTACCATTCTAGTTTATTTTTTAAAAAGCACTATTTAAAATCACCATTAAATAAAAACATTTCAATATTTTCTGCTTCGACATTTAACTCATAAGCCCATTGGTGAATTAATTTATTATAATTCTCAAAATCTTTGTACTTACTTGATGGCTTAATATCCAGAAATTCGGAAATATTTGAGCCTAACAGTCTTACCATAGCTCGTGCAACTCTAATATCAAAAATTAATGCATAGTTATCTTGATTTCTGGCTCTTGTAGCAAAATAAAGAAGCTTTGAAACATAGCTTACATTCAAACCATCTATCTTCATTAACAAATGGTAAGCTATATTAATATTTCCTTCTGCTATGTTATTAAAAGCGCTTTCAATGTTTGCTTTATTTTCATTTGAATTAAGATATTTATTGGTTCTGTATGTACCATAACCAGTATCAGCAAATCCCCATATCATGGTCATAACAAAAGGGTACAAATATTCTTTTTCATCTTCATAGAAATCAACAAAGGCTTTAATAACATCTTTTCTTGTAATCTCTTTGTTTTCATAGACTGAAACTAATGCCTTTGCTTCTATATTGAGCTTATTCCATCTGACACTATCGTAGGTGAATTTAGAGTCTTCTAGAGGGTTTAATACCTTAATCTGCTCTTTGTGTTTAGAAATTACACAACTCATACCAACTCCCATTTAAACGCCTTTTGCAATAGACTGTTAAACAACTCTTCACTTTTTAGCAGGCTTTGTTGGGCTAATGCTTTTTGAGCTTCAATGGCTTGAACTCTTTCTGAGAATTGGTTTTGTAATTTAATTGGAACAAACATTATGTTTTCAGCATGTACAAGATTTCTATTTAATGTTGGTACACCAGCTCCTCTTGAAAATCGTTCAACTCTGAAATTCCTTAAAAGATAAAGAATGTAGATTGGGTTATTCTCTTTTAAATCTTGAGAGTAAAGAGAAGTATTTAATGGCCAATAATCACTTTCTATAAAATGAACTTTTCCTAAAGTTCCAGATCTTCCCGTAATAACTCCAGGGCCTTTAACTTTGAATTGGTTATGCCAATCAAGAATGCCATTAGATGCCATAATTGGGTAATCTCCTTTTATTCTATCTTGAACAGGTAAATCAAATCCTCTTCTTAATATCATCACTTCTGTGAATATAACCTCTTCCCAACCCTTTGAATTAGCAACAGGATCTCCAAACATATCCAAAAAGAGGCTTTGGGTTAGTGCATCGTATTTTTCAATTAATGTCTTATCTAATTGGCGTAGTTTGTCTGCCTCATCTAATATAGCTGCAATCTTTTTTTGGTTGTCTAGTGGTGGTAAACTTAAATTAAATCTTCCAACCTGTTTCGGATCAGCTCTCATTAAAGAACCTCCTACACCTTTAATGGTTTTCATAAACATCCGATTAAATAAATCAGAAAGAAGAAAATATCTCAAAAACTTATTATAAATCTTACTAGACCTGAAGACAATCCATTCGCCAGAACCAATTTTTCTATGCTGATTGTTATCAGGAATAATCCAACATCTGCGGATATGTGGTACAATCCTACTAATAACAACATCACCAGGCTTTAATTCTTTTTTACTTGAACCAATGTCTTTTCCTTTTACTATTTCAGGGTAACCTGTATCATACGCAGGAATACTATATAATTCAAATATTTCATTTTTGAATTGTAATGGATTTACACTCTTACCTTTTAGAAGAAATAAATCACCTAATTTAATTTCTTCTATCATTTTAACAACTTTTCTAAATTTAAAAGGGCTTCGCTTCTTTCATTATCCATATCTTTAATTGAAGCAATAATCACATTAGGCTCATCATACTCAATTTCTTCATATACAATTTCTTTGTATCGATTAATGGATAAATCCCAATCATTCTCCTTAATTTCATTAAAAGGCACTAAAAAACTTTGGTCAGTACGTACTCTTTTGGTTTCAGTATCTAAATTTTTATAACGCTCAAGTATTTCTGGAATGTCATTGTCTTTAATAGCATTACGTTTGTCATCTAAACTATAACCATCTGCTTTCATATCATAAAACCATACCTTATCTGTACCACCAGAATTAGTCTTAGTAAAAAACAAGACAGCTGTACTTACACCTGCATAAGGTCTAAACACACCGCTTGGCATAGAAATGACAGCTTCTAACTTTTGATTTTCTACCAATTCCTTACGTATGCTTTTATGGGCATTAGAACTTCCAAATAAGACACCGTCTGGTACAATCACTGCGGCGCGACCACCTACTTTTAAGGTTCGTAGCATTAAGGACAAGAATAATAACTCTGTTTTTTTAGTCTTTGTAGTTTGCAACAGGCTGCTTTCTACTTCATCATAATCCAGACTACCTTTAAATGGAGGGTTTGCCAGAATTAAAGTATAAGCATTCTCAACATTTCCATTGGCTTCACTCAAGGCATCTGTACCTGTGAGCACAGGTGTTTCTATACCGTGTAACTGCAAGTTCATGGCTGCAATTCGCAACATGGAAGGATCAAATTCTGTCCCATTAAACATGCTAGTATTAAAGTGCTCTCTAAAGGTTTTATCTTGAAACCAGTCGTTATGGTTGTCAAAAATATATTCTCCTGCACTTACTAAGAACCCTGCTGTTCCACACGCTGGATCGCAGATAATATCATCTTTTTTAGGTTGTGCCATAGCTACCATCATATTAATAATATGGCGAGGCGTACGGAATTGTCCGTTAGTACCTGCTTCTGCTATTTTGGATAGCATGTACTCGTATAAATCTCCCTTAGTGTCTCTGTTATCTAAAGGCAACTGATCTATTTGCTGTACTACCTTATCTAACAATTTAGGTGATTGTATCATGAAAATAGCACCTTTCATAAACTTGGCAAACTCACCGCCTTCAGCACCAATGGTTTTCATGAAGTCAAATGCTGTAATATCATCCAGGTCACGTTGTGGTCTAGTAAACAGATTAAACATGACTTCTGGGTCTTTATTTTTAAAGTTGCTCCAACGCAAAGGGCTTTGTGCTTTGGAGTAAATAGGTTTTTCAATAGGAACACCCAATAGACTAGCCTGTTTTTCCATTCTGGTTTGTTTATCATCCAATTGTTTGATGAAAATGAGGTAGGTAAACTGCTCAACCACTGTTAATGGGTTTGAGATACCTCCTGTCCAGAAATCATTCCAGATTTTATCTATTTTGCTTTTAGTTTCTCCTGTAATCATAGGTTAAATTGTATTTAAAAGGTTGGCTGTATGCCTTGTTTTCTTAGTTTTTCTTGTCTGATAAATTCTTTAATATACTGTTTTGAAAGATATGATAAATTAGCCGCTACGCCATTTAGTCTTTCTACTTTTTCGTCACCATTTAACCAAAACGTGCTGCCTGATTCACTACAACATAAATAGTGTTTGTCTTTTGGTGTAACATTTAGTTTGAAACATAAGGTGTTGTGTTCTTTATGCATGAATCTGTCACCAACTTTTAAGGCATCAGATTTAATGCGCTTTGTCATGCTTTTGATTAGTCTGTTTATTTTAAGTTCTGTTTTGGTCATAGTTGTTAATTCCATTTATAGTTCAAACTTACACCTAATGTGTGCGAATGAACTGCAGAGTTACCTACTTTCTTCATCATAGGTTTTCTTAAACCAAAGCAACACTTCAAATAATCCACTTCTTAAGGACTCTACTGCATAATTACTTATCATGAACTCATCAAAATGTTGTTTATCTAGATAATGAATGTAAGTTCCACATGTGTGATATATCCATTTATTGAGATTTTCAATTGCAGAATTCTGATACTCTTTTGATTTAGGAACTAACGTTTTTTTCTCTTCACTCCAGGTTTTATTGCCTGAAAGATGCTTCATAATGCGTGAAAACTTATCATTTGAATCATGAACAACTTTAATGCTAGCTAGCTTAACAATACAACTTTCCTGCACACTTCTTATATTAGTTAAAATGTCTTTTAGTTCAGAATTAGATGATGGCAAAGGCTTAATAAGTAAATCAAGCACATTCTCTTCTACCACTTCTGGCAGGTACCCAAGCTCAAATATTCTCATTAATTCTGGGTTATTATGACGAGCTTTTGTATAAGGCTGTTCGTCTGCTGCCTTTTTTATCTCAGTACACAATTCAGTAAAATCTTCAGGCTTATTTTTATCAAAAATCTTCCCATTAGCATATGCTTTATCAGCAAAAAGATTAACCAATTTGACACTATCCTTAAAAAAACTAGGTTGACCTGAATAGATAAACCAAGGCAAAATAACACCCTGAGCTTTAAGGTTACCTATTGTTTTGGCTACTTCACCAAAAGCACTATCATCAACCTCATCATCTTGTTCGGAGCTTTTAAAAAACATACCATCTAACAAAATACCATCATAATTTAAAGGGTCTTCATTTAATGCCTTAATTCCATCTTTAGCATTGCCAAAGCCAATTAATTGTATATCCAGCAAAGAACAATCATCCTTTATATCTTCGAGCGTTTCATGCTCATCATCAAACCATAATATCTTATACATATCTATTTTTTTATTTCAAAAGGAAAGGTTAATAATACTCCTGTTTTTATTTCTTCATGACCTTCAACATATTCATTATTATAGTTAGTAATACTTAAGCTGCCATTATGTTTTTTCATAATCTCATGAATCATCCAACCACCAATACCTTTACCTCCTTTAAGATTAGATTTACTTCCTTTTCTTAAAAATTTTTGCATGGTAAATTCATTTGGTAATTCAATTCCATTATTAGCAAACTCTAATGTCATATTCATATTTGACAAGTCAAATCGAGCATACACTTCAATATTGTTATTACGATTGTGAATAAATGCGTGACGTTCAGCATTTTCAATGATATTATCGAAGGCTTGATGTAAAAGTTCTTCATTTCCTCTTACTATTATTTCCTTTATTTTATGTTCTTTTAACATATCTTCATCATAGGATAAACTAATATTAAATAATAGATCTTTCCTGTTTTGAATTTCTTCAACATAATTTTTTACAAATTTTATAAACTCAATACTATCAAATGGCTTTTCATTTAAGTTTAATTCCACTCCAACAGCCTGTACAGCACCTAAAATAGAGTTTAAATCCCTTTCCATACGGATTAAATAATCTGAAAAATTACTTTCTAAACGTTCATCTACCTTCAAATCATAAACACCTGGTAGTTCATTTGCAATTTGATTGTCAATAATGCTTTTTAATTTAGTGAATGAGCCTCTTAAATTCTTTAAAGTCCCTGCAATTTTATGCCTTAAGAAACTATTTTCATCAGCTACATCTATGCCGTATTCAAGCATCAACTCTTTCACTTTAGCCTGATGTTCATTAATAACAGATTCTTGATAATTGTACTTTCTTTTCTTTTGCTGCTCTAGTGTAGGCACAATAATTTCAATCTCTAATAAGTCTGAACGTGTTATCCTTGACTGAACTGAACCAGATCTCTTTTGGTCTAATTGTTTTTGAACATAATCTTTTGACAGCTCTAGAATGAAATAGTCCTTATCAACCTTATCTTCCTTAATATGACATGCAAACACGGAGTGATAGTCATAAAATAAATCATTGTCATCACCTTGAAATAATGTTGGTTTTAAGGACTTCCATGTTGTTGCTAGTAATAATGTGTCATTTTTAAGACTATTAGCGCTAGGTCTTAATTCCGATTCTTTTACATCATTAAAAGATTTTACATAATCTATTGGGTCTTGTGCTAAATCTCTAATTCTCACAAACCTTCCTTTAGATTTTTCAGTTCTTTTTTTAGTTATAGGTTGAACCAGATCTTTTAATTGAACTAAATCCTTTTTTTCATCATCAGAAATACCTAAATCTTCATAAACATATCTGCTTACAGACAGGTTATAGTCATTGGAAATAATTTCATTAATACTAACAAATCGTTTGAGGTCGTTAGTTTTGTCTGATATTAATTGTAAGGTCTCAATAAGTTGTATTGTGTTTAGTTTATTATACTCCTTGTCAACTAGTTTTGAAGCATCAATAAACTCAATTTCTGGATTTAGTCTTTGCGTATTTTTTAAAACAACAATATTTACTGATAAAGCAGTGAAACTTAATATGCGCTCAGGTAAGGCAATTATTTTTTCTATGTAACCATTTTGAGTCAAATGTTCTTTAAGAGCTATATCACGTTGATTTTTGCTAAATAAAAATCCACTAGGACATACAAAAGCCATTGTGCCACCTGGTTTAAGTTGTTTAAAAGTCTCTGATATTATTAATGAATTTGCATTGCCAGAATACCCAAAAGTAGCTTCATTCAAAAATGGTAAATAAGATTTATCCAGTTTAATATTAAACGGTGGATTAAAACTTATAAAATCATATTGCTTCCCAGTTGGAAATGTCCATTTCTCTATACTGTCTGACCTTTGGTAATCATAATTAGCAGGACAATCATATACTAACATTCTTAATTTACCTAACAGCCAAGTTTTCTCGCTCAATTCTTCTCCAAGGTAATTTATATGTCTAGGCAAATTTAAACTCAATGAAGCAAGACCAGCAAAAGGATTATAATAGCTTATGGTGTTTTGTTTATCACAAAATGAATTTAAAATAGCTGTTAATTCCTGTGGTTGCATAGCGTCTAAACCACCTATTTTCTTTCTAGTAAAGGCTGTTTTAATCTCTTCATCAAAAAATTCTCTAACATTATCATCAATAAACTCATCACTTATATCAGCATAAATTTTAATAAGGTCATTAAAAAACTTCTTTCTTATTGATCCACAAATTTGTCCAATATAACCATTGTATAATTCACTAATTTCAGCATGAGAAATAGATTCTACAATCTTATTAAGGGAGAGCCTATGATCTAAAGCATCATTGTACTTGTTTAGATTTAAATAGTTCTCTTTGCGTAAAAGTGTTAAAAAGCTTTTAACGATTAGGAAGTCATTTTCACTTACTCCACTTTTATACAAATTGGATAATGTTAGTAAGCTAACAGTGATATTTAAATAGTTCTTATCCCTCATTTAGTTCTAATAGTTTAATGTCTTGTATAGCTGTGCCAGCAATTCCTTTGATTGCTCCATGCATATTTAATGTGTTATTGATAACCTTATCAATTTGTTTTTCTCGCTTCTTCCATAAGCGTTGCATTGCATTCTTTTCTGAATTTAAATCTATCTGCATTTGAGTAAACCCTTCAACTATACCTTCAATTTGCAATCTGAACTCATTACTTGTCAAAAAGTCATATAACATCACCATTTTATCCCCTTTGTTCTCTTGTGAAACTAATGAATTACTAATATTAACAACTGACACTCTAAGAACCTCGCTTAAGCCTTTAAATTCCTCATAAGTGCAAATCCAAATACCATCTTTTAAGCCAATTCTTTCCATGTCGCTTGGCAGCACTTCTGTTACTAAAACACCAATATTAGCATTCTTATCTCTTATATCATTTTTGAATTTTTCAATCCATGTGTTGCTAAAGTTTTTGGTGCGCTTGCTTTCATAATAAATTGTACCACAATTCTGATTATTTCTAGTATTTACTGTTTGCAAACAATCAGCACCATTAGCTCCTTTTCTAATTTCTGAAATTGAATCAAGTGGGTACTTAGTTTGCAACCATTCTTCAATAGCTAGTTCTTGTACCTCTCCTTGCAGTTGTATTGAACCTTGCTCGTGCTTACGCTTCATTTCTTCCATTAGTTTCTTCTGATCTGCTAATTGCTTTTCATATTCCTTTATTTTTAACTCATTTTCATTGACAGCTTCTTTTTTAGCACTATCTCTTTCTGCTTTCAATAATGTATCAATCTCCTTTTGAGCTTCCAATTTAGCCAATGAAGCCACCTCTTCTATATCTCGTTTCAGTTTGAGTATTTCACCTTCTTTTTTGTGGAGCTCTTTAACCTTATCTGATTTATCTTTTAACTCCTCTTGCATGTTAGCAATCAGCTCACTTTGCTCTTTATCAAGTTCAGCTTTAAGCTTTGTTTTTAAACTCTTCTCTAAATCCTTTTTAGCAATGCTCAATTCAGCCTCATAGTCTTGTTTCTTCTTTTCAAATTCAGTTTGCTCTTTTTTCAAAGCTTGACTCTGCTTTAGAAATCTAGATTGATACTCTTTTTTAATGCTGTCTTCAATTTGATGCTTTAAAATGTCATTAACATCTATTTGACTTCCACATTCCGGGCAATTAATTTGGGTTTGATTTTCCATAACACTTTTATTTTTATGATTATGGTACAAACCTAAATATAATGTATGCACTCAATCTGCACTAATTATAATTTTTCATGTTATTATAAATCCTATCCACTATTTTATCTCTGAAATCTGTTGGTGTTATCACTTTCAAACCTTCGCCAAATCCCAGTATTATACTTTCTAATTCCTTATTAGGTATCACTCGAATAAAAAACTTATATCCATTCTCACATATTCTTAATGGCGATTGAGATTCGTGAATAGGCTTTGTCATTATATACGGTGCTAAATTTTCACTAGCCACAAACTCAATTTTTAAGATTTCTTGATTCTTGGGCAATGTTACACCAATGATATCTTCAAAATACTCATCAAAATTCACCTCTGTATTTTCAATATAGCTTACATCAGATTCCTTAATGCTTTCAATACGGTCTAGAGCTAAATTAGTTATGTTATCATAGCTGGCATTTTTACCAAACAAGAACCAACGCCTATTGAATTGCTTAAGATGATAAGGATGAAAATTAATAACAATAGGTTTATCAGTTTTAAAGGATTTATAACTAATCTCTAGTGTTTTTTTATAAACTATGGCATTAAAAAGTTCAGACAAAAACTCAATCCCTTTAAGGTATTCGTTATTATCAAAACTCATAATATTATCTGAATGTGTGGATAGACTAAATGATTGATCTAGCTTAGGTATAAGTTCTTCAATCCAACTAAATTGCGGCATCCCTTTAAACCTACTAAGAACTTGCATGGCAGATTTAATCTGATTAGCCTCCATTTCATTTACAGGCTGGTTTCTAATAGAAAACGATGTGTTTTCATACCTATAATATACGGTTCTACCACTTTTACTTTTTTCTAAATCTATTGACCATCCTTGTTCAGACTGCATAAATCTAATATCATCATATAGCTGTCTTTTTTTAATGCCTTCACCATTAATATCAAGTTCTCTTATGGCAATATTACATTCTTCTAAGAGGTCGTTAATACTATATCTCCTTCCAGGGTTTGCAAAGCAACGATCTAGTGTGTGATATCTTATTAATGCATTTTTAGTAATGGACATAATCCGTAAATTAAATATGTGCAGACTTAATGCATAAATATATTAAACATAATTGAAAAAGGCAGCCATTAAGACTGCCTTTATTTTCATCGAGTTAAACATATTTCCATTTATAGCCTCCAGCTTGTTTCCTTTCTTTTCTGCAAACTTTAGCAATACTAGAATCATTAATACCTGTAATTCTTGAGGCATCAGCAATGGACATATATTTAGCTAGTACTTTATCACCCATATCTATTTGAAGTACTCGCTTCCTTCTTTCATCCTCAAGCTTTTTCGGAGAAGTAGGGAAAGTAGATGAATATGACCAGTGGTAACCTTTGCATGTTTTATTAACACCTAAACATGCCATACTGATATTTTGTTTAGTTGCATTAACTGCATTAGCTGCACTTTGTAAACTATCATATTGGCTAACTAATTTAGCATCTTCAATTGAATACTGATATACAGTTTTTTGAATGCCTCCACCAGCATCTGAATTGTATCCATTCTCTTTACTATTATATTTAATAACATAATCCTTTTCCTTTTGAGCTAATTCATCTGTGGAGCTAGCCGTATCAACCTGTGTCCAAGAAAAAGCATCTGGACCATAAGTTGCGATAGCTTCTTGAAATTGTCCTCGCGCACCTCTGTTTGCACGCTCGTTATGGTCTAGTTTTCTTTGATGGATGCTATTTGTGGTACAGCCAATATATGACTTTCCACTTTCTTTATGAGTCACCTTATATATGATTCCATTATTCTTCATCTTCATCCTTTTTAATAGTTTTTAAAATGAAAGAATAATTTCCACCAGAAGATTTATCTTCATACTCTAAGTTTTTCTGATCTGCAAACGCTTTTATCCATTTAGTGAATTGGTGTGGCGTAATACCGTTATGGATTGAATATTTCTCCATAAAATCCTTTTGAAACACTCTTTTATCAATCCATTTGTTTAGCCCTATTGAATCATTCATAAAATCTACAAATTCTACACATGTATTTGATACCAATTTGTTTTTTACAATGTTTATAGGCTCAGGTGTAATTAATCCTTTTTCTAAGTATAACATAGCACAACTCATCATAAATTCATCAAATTGATTCCACTGTTTATTATTCCATCCATCAAAAAAGAGGGCACCAAAATCATCAATTGGCTGATGATTTGAATCATAATGATTTGCAACTTCAAACTCACAACGTCTCCTAAGGTCTGTTGACCCACCTGTTCCTTTAACTGGGTAATTACTGCTAATAATAAATTTAGGAGCATTCTCTGGACTTATATAGAATTCGTCTTTATGCTTTTTTTCTACTGATATCCCTGAAGTTATCATTGAAAACAGCGTTTCTAAGCTAAAATCCCTTTGAACATCGTCATACCTAACTAAATCTGTTGTTCTAGTAATTCTTTGATTTTTAAACCAACTTTTCGTTTTTATATTTTTACCATCCACACCTACTAGCTCTCTCATTTTACCAGTAGCTTCAGTAATCAAGGTTTTACCTGTTCCCCCATTTGCCTTGCCATCTAAAGACATGTTTTCATCAACAAAGATTATTGCTTTGGTAGTTGACTTGTCCTGAAAACGATGTAACAAATAACCTATTATAGACTTTAAAGCTATAAACCTCTCGTTATCTTGTCCCGCTAGATTAAAAAGAAAGGTTTCAAAATCTGATTTAGTTCCATCAGAGATTATAAAATCTCTATCTAAAATTCTAGACTCCCATATTTTATTGGGTAAATCCTTATATTTTACTAAGTCTATACCCTGTATAGTAACTTTAACAGCAGTATTCTTGAAGTAAAACCACGATTCATCTTTAGGGTCTTTATCTATTGGAATATTTACTGAAGCCAATAAATTTGTTTTCCCTTTATTAATATAACCTGAAACACCAGTTGAAAATGTTTCTAATACATCAATTTCATTTTTGGAAGCCAGAAACTTTTTGATATAATCTATCATTTCATGGTCCGGAGCTTCTGAAACGATGTTTTCTACAACCCTAACAACTGACTTATTACTCTTTGTGGCTATTTTATAAAATCCACCTTTTTGTAAAAACCTAATCAACCTAAATTGATTAATTTTTATTTTCCCATTGGCGGCGATTGTCCAAAAGGTTTGTCCCTCTTCTAAAGCAGGAAACTTTTTAATTTTGTCTTTTGATAAAGACTTTAAATTTAACATAAGAAATTATTTTATGAGCTTTAAATAGCTCTGTTGTGACACAAACAAACGGCAATTATCTGTTTTACAGAGTTTTATGTTCAAAGGTAAGTGTAGAGTGTAGAGTGTAGAGTGCCAGAAAAAGTTCTAAGCATTCAAAGAACTTTATCTTATTCTTACGATAAAAACTTAAAAAATAATTAAAAGCGTAGAGTCTTAAAGCAGGATTTTTAATGCAGAATCTATTTTATTACTTGTAGCAGGAGGATGAAGACTTTTAAAACTGGTTCTATTATAAGGGTTTCCATCTGCATCAACAAAACATTTAACTGTTACAGCCCACTGTTGCTGTTTTAAATCCTCAACTAATTTCAAGTCAACGTATAATCGTTTTACCATGTAATATAACTCAGATCTATTGCCAGTCCAGATTACTCTTTTTTCAATTACTTCTCCACTGAAAATTTTTCTAAACGCACCCAACTTTGTGTTCTTATGTATAAGCCTATTTTCCACTAAACGATTCTTGAAGTCAGTCAAATAAATAAACTTTTCATTTAATTTTCTTAATTTGAATGAATTGTATTCTATTTTTTTAGTATTGACACTTTCCACATCGGAAACTTCATAATTGCAATCAATTATTAATCCTTCTAAAGAATTAAAGATATTATCAAAGTCTTTCACTTTTATAAATGGACTTTTATCATCATTAAAAAAAGCAAATTCATTTTTTTTATCATAACCAAAAACAAACTCACATTCATAAACTTGTTCTATTATTGGAGTAGGGAAATCTGGTAACTTACTATTGTTAGCCAAGATGGCTTCAAAGGCTTCTTTTAAGGAAATTGTATGTTCTTGACATTGTTTATAAAAATAAGTGTCTAAAAAACTGTCCTTTCTAATCTTGAATTGATGCACAAAATAACCTAAACAATCATCTTTACTAGTTTGGTTTTTAAACGATTCTAAAATCATTTTATACCACATGTAATCATTACTCAATGGGTAATCGTAAGTACTATTCATTTAATCTAGTATAAAAGTATATAATACATCTTCAAATAATTGTGCATGTAGTGCATTTATTATTAATGTTAGCAATATAATTATAACGTTTTAGCTATTTATAATAATGTAGAAAAAGTTTAACCTAGTAATATTTGGTCAAAAAAGAGGGTCTTGGGTTAGTAGAAGAAAGAGTTTATTTAAAAAATGAATCTCTTTCCCTACTTCTCCATTCTGCAGAATACATTTTAAGTGGGATTTGGTTTATAGAGTTAAGACCCGTCTCAAAACACATTCAAAATTGAATATGGAAAATTCAGTAGAAACCTCTTTATTATTCTTCTAGGATGATATTGAAATGATTATAATAGAAAAATTGACTGTTAATTTTATAAACAGTTTTTAGATCCATTGTAACTTTCACTTGTTGCACCCAAACAATTTGTCCTTTCTTTAAAGGTCCTATATCTGTCATGACAAGAACTGTGAAAGGACAAACTATCTTTTTTAGTATATTATTCCATGTAACAACATAAAGCCATTCTGAAGAGCTGTATTTAAGCTGTTCTGCTAGTTCATTTTTGTCCATTCAATTGTTTAAAATTTAAGGAAATAGCTATAATTAGTTTAAGAACCAGTTTCCGGTCTGGTTTTGCATTGAATTAGCTAACCCTGTAACAAACTCGAATGCATTTGCATTTCTTTCAAGATTAGAATCTATGTAAGAAGATTTGTTTGCATCAGTCATCAAATTGTAAAAATTCCATAGATTAACATCCCTATTTTCACTTCTAGAAAAATTGACATCATCATAATAATTCTTTACCACTGAACCAATCTGGTTGTCATTCATTAATAATGACAACTTGCCAACTTTTTCTGCCTTATTTAGGTGCTGGTACATTCGCATCTTACCAATTGTGTGTGCAAATTGTAATTCATCTAAATGAAATTTACTCATACGCTCCATATTACCAAGAAACCTTTCTTTATCAAATTGTTGTATTAACTCATTAATCTTATCTTTCAATTCTGCCATACTACTCACTCTAATGTCTGCATTGAGTCCATCCGTACTTATACAAAGATTTGTACACACTAAATTTTTATAACCAATGAAGACTTTAAATTTCTCCAAGTTTCTTTTGCTATATAAATTCTCCTGATTCATCGCGCGAACCCCACCAATTGTAAGGGACAGTCTATTCTTATTCACATTTTCTGTCAAAGTTGGCACTTCAATCATAAAGGCACAACGTTGATAATAAATGGTTTTTTCCTCTGGTTTTAACTCCTTTACAGGTTTTCCAATTGCAGAAGGCACCCTGCCTTTAATAGTGTGAGAAATCCTAATATTAGGCTGTAATATTTTAGCTCCTGAAAAATTAGACTGAACTACCTCATTAGTTGCGTCAATAAATTGAGCATGCGAAATAGTGGATTCATTATCACTATAAACTGGTATAATGCACTCTCTTTTGAGGTGAGAGAATGTCACTTGTTTGGAATTAGCCTCGATGAAATTTCCTTTTGATATAGTAACATCATCTTCTGATATAACTTGACTAATTACATTGTTATTAACTGTTATCAATTCCATTTTCTTGAATTTTAGATTGTTGATTAATTATCTGTGAGTTTGGTATAATTTGGGATTGTATGCTCTCTATCTTTGCTTTCTTTTTAAGTATTATAGGTTTTAAATCATCTTGAATTTCTGGGTATTTAGAATAGACGTGTCTCAGAGCTTCAATTGACTCACAAGCCTCAATTTCACTGAGAATGCTTTCCCCTACTTCTCCTGAATCTTTAACACACCATTCATTTATCCTTTTTCCAGTACTTGCATTGATAATGAACTCTGGCTTATCTATAAAGAGGCCTGTTCTATCCTTTGATGCCTTTGCATTATGTGCACTATCTACATCAAATACAATAGTAAATTCGTAATCTAAATCATTACGCTGAATAGCCTTTAGCCCTACCTTTTCAGGTACAAATCTTCCATTCTTTTGGTTGAGAACATAATCTTGTTTTACTCGCATTGTTGATATAACATGAGCATTTGAACGCAATATCTTATTAATAAATGCATTTTGACGTGGCGTAATTTTACCCCAATTGGTAAAACTGTTTCCTGGCATTTTACTATGTGCATCTAGTAGGTAATCCCAGCAGTGTGAAATGCTATCAATAATGATAACTTCTATTCCTGCTTTTTCACATAGTTCAATGGCTTCTATATAGCGTTCTGGTGAATATGGTGGGTCCATTGAAACCACATTATAATCACCTAAATGGGCATATAAATCTGCACTTTTATTCTCTGTATCTATTATAGCTGTTTTGGTGAAATCTCCACCTAATAAACCCTTTGCAATAAGTAGTGAAGAATAGGTTTTTCCACTTCCAGCACTGCCTTGTAATGCTAATTTTATTTTTGCTTTTTTCCTTTCGGATTTTCGTATTTCCATTATAGCTGTTTTAAAATATTAGTAAATAAAAAAGGACCCCTACATAATTTGTAGAAGTCCTTACTCGAAAAAGATAATCTTATGATTACATCACTAAATCATCTTCAATTAATTGGTTTTGCACTTGAAATAGCCCTGAAAAGTCATTTGCAGTAGCTCTATCAGCATTGCTTAAATGTGACATGTTGATTTGTGGATTTCCCTCTTCTGTAAAGCTAAGGTTACACAAATAGTCTCTACCTTCTTCAATACCATGATTATAGTTTGATGCATAACACATAGCTGAACGCTCCACTTCTTCACCAGTTGGTAAGTTAAATTTTAGCGTTACAATTTTGTACTCTTTGCCATTAGAATTTTCCAATGTCTTTTCTCCAATTTTAAGAAGTTTAGCATTAAAAAGAAACTGCTTTTCTCCTGTTTCTTTATTAATAATTTCCTTGAAATTTGTCATAATTTAAAATATTAATTATGAGATAAAGCCCATCCCTATCTCCCATAATATAAAAAGGGTACTAAAGTTTAATTTCCCGAAGGGGATTACAGAAAGCAGCTATTAAGGGTGAAAAATTGGGATGTCAATTGATTGTTTTTTCAAATAGAATCTCAACTTCTTAGCGTTACTCTGGAATGATTCTCCTCTAAAAAGAAGTACCCCAAACACCAAAATTAAAATTGGGGAGGGGCACTTTTATAGATTAATTGGTTTACGACTATTTCTTGAAAAAAAAAATTTAAAAAAATTTTTATTTTGGCATAGTTAGCCTTACTACATCTCTTGTTCTATTGTCAATAATAGTAAGTTCTGCATTATCATTCTCTAAATAAACTGTGATACGATTGCGTAGTGACCAGTCCTGAGTGCCTCCTTCTGCTTCTTGTCTATAACTAGTTTTTTCTATATTATTTATATTGTGAATAATATTAACCTTTCCATTGGGAAATATTACTTTAATTTTATTTTCATTGTTAAAATTAAAAAATACAGTGAATTCAACATTAACAGGTGCATCAGTAACCAAACTCCCTCCTTCAAGTTTTCCAAACATTGCACTTCTATAAGTTACTTTGAAAGGTTCTCCATTTTGATATTCTCCTCCATATTTCAAACTGCCTTTAAGATTTTGATGTTCCCCATAATTTGGAATTCCTATTAGTTCATCCAATTCATCACTTATGCTTTTAAGATTTTGACAATAAACATTAGAAGAAATAAAGATTAAGCTAATAAATATTATAAGTTTTTTCATGTTTTATTTATCTTAAATTATTGTTTTATGAAAGGTTGACTTGGACAGCATTCATATATCAAAGTATTTTCATCTATCTTTTTAAACTCACGGTTCCAAGATGTGAATCCCATAGTTTCGGAGTACACAGCATATTTATACGTATTACTGTTACTAGATTCTCTTAAAACCCATCCTGGATCTAGGTTATAGTAATCACTTAAACTCATTCCACCTGAATCTATAACATCGTTTGATGTAAATATTAATTCTGTCATACCATTGGCTCCTCCATCGTGGATCCAAGTTCCAATAATCCACTCAGGTGGATTAAATACAATATTCGAATTATTTGTTGAATTATCGTCATTATTATTTGAGCAAGATGTGAAAACAAGAATGACGATTAAAATTCCTATTAGTAAATTTGGTTTTTTCATAATATTAAGTTTTGTTAAGTTCAGCCTTGGGGAGGCTAATTATTAATTTTAGATGCACTTTCCCATAGCACAAATATCTAAATATTTGATTTTATTTTTTTACGGATATCCACAATCATAACTTCTGAAAATTTCTTAAAGTTAATTAAAATAACGCATATATGCGTTTATGTATTGTAAAGGTTTTGTGGACTTTTAATTCGTGATTAATATTAAGAACAAAAAGTTTATCAAGGCTTTTGGCAAAAACCTTAGAAAAATGCGAAAGGAAGCTGGCTTATCTCAAGAAGATTTAGCAAATGATGCTGACATTCCATTATCTCAAGTTGGCAGAATTGAAAGAGGTGAAGTCAATACTACTATTTCAACTGCTTATGCACTTTCTAAGGCTCTCCAAATAAATATTGACACTCTTTTTAAGTTCCAATAAAAAGTAACACTAATTCTCCTTATTTAATTTATTATTTAACCTTTTCATTTCTTCACTAACACTGTTTTGTACCACTTTGGCATAATGCCTTTGAGTAATTTGCATTTTAGAATGTCCTAATAACTCTGATACAATTTCCATCGAAACATCATTATAAAGCAATACAGTTGTTGCAAAAGTTTTCCTGGCAATATGATGCGTTAGTCTTTTATCTATACCTACTATCACAGCTATTTCTTTTAAATAAGAATTAAATTTTTGATTACTAATAATAGGTAAAACCCTGTCATTAGCTCTATACTTATCTAAAATATCGCTAGCTTTTGAAAGCAATGGTACAGATACAGTAGAATTAGTTTTTTGTCTAAACATCCTAATCCAAATGTTACTATCAAAACCTTTAATTAAGTGATCAATAGAAAGGTTACTCATTTCAGCGTAAGCCAACCCTGTATAACAGCAAAACACAAACATATCTCTTACTTGAGACAATCTGCTTTGAGCAAATTGATAGTCTTCTAATGCTTTCAATTCTTCATTAGTAAGGAATACAACTTTGGTTTCGTAACGTTTAGGCTTATACAAAATAAAAGGGTCTTTTTGCAAATAACCTTCAGCAATTGCCAATTTAATAATCTTACGTACCCTTTGAATACTTTTATTTATAGTAATCTGCTTATGTCCCAGTTCAGACTTTAGATAAAAATCAAAGTCATTTAGGAAATTCATTTTAATAGATTCAAGTAAAATATCATTTTTGTTATACTGGTGCTTAATGAAATTAGCAGTATGTTTTCTAGCTTCAATAAACTTCCGATATGTAGAGTTAGTATATTCAACAGCTACTAACTTATACATACGCTCATTATGCAATTTAAAGACCTCTAAAAGAGTTTTGTGAGTCTTTATGTTCTCTCCTTTATACTGAAAATAAATGTCCTCTACATCAAATATGTTATTGCTCACTTGTAGAAATAAAAAAGCCTCATTAATCTTTTGACTAATAAGGCTTAATTGTGTATTGATATAATTATTATCTGGGTTGGGTGGTTTTGCTTTTTGTTGCTTACTAAACCAATTATCAGGACTTATGAATAATCCAGTTCTAAATTGTTTTCTCTTCTTAAGAAAAGTCAATCTACAATAGATTGGTGCTTTACCAGTTTTTCTGATTTTATTCTTTTCTATTATGTAACGTATAGTTAGTTTCTGTGTGTTCATATTTATATGTAATTAATTGATTATGTGATAATTGATATACCACCTTTTTTTAAATATATACTGCCTTTTAATGGGCCTTTTTTGAAGATTTGAGAGCTTTTATAAATTGAAAAAAATCTGTAAACCCTTAATTTACAGCATAAAAAAAGAGTAACCATTTCTGATTACTCTCATCTAGTAGCGGGAACTGGACTCGAACCAGTGACCTTCGGGTTATGAGTTTTATCATATCAAGACTCAAAACACACTAAACACTTATAAAATATACTATTTATGAGACTTTTAGTTAAATCTTATATTGAATACTTTCAATTAAAGTTAAATAATTCTGTACCTATTCTGTACCCATTAAATTATATTTCTTAACTTTACAATTATGAGATAATTATGGCTAGTATAAAAATAGTAAGACGCAAAAACAAGCAGAGAAAAGACGGCACTGCTCCTTTGGCACTTCGAATAAGCAAGGACTATAAGACCAATTATTGCTTTTTAGACCAATATGTGCTAGATAAAGATTGGAATGCTGATGCAGGAAGAGTAAAAAAAACTCATTCTAACGCTAAGAAACTGAATAACTTTCTTCTAAAAAAACTTACTGAAGCTAATGACATTTACTTTGATTCTAAAGATAAGATCACACCAAAGCAGGCCAAGCTAAAATTGAAAGGTGCTGGTGGCTCTAAATCATTTTTCAATGTTGCCTCAGACAGAATTAAGAGCAAATATGAGCGTGATGTATTTTCAGTTGCAAAATCTGAATTATCAATTTTATTCAACTTGGAAGAATTTTTGAACCATAATATTTCACAAGAAAAAAATATGGTTATTAGAGAAATCAAAGAACGCAGAAAGGCACGAGTTAGCAAAGGACGAAAGGGTGAGCATATTTTTATGGATTCTGTTGAGTATTTTAAGAGGAATAAGTCCTTGAAGTTTCAAGATATAAATGAATCTTTCTTGGATAAGTATAAGAATTTTTGTTCAGTCTATCTTGAACAAAAAACACGTACTATTACCAATCAGTTAATATTCATTCGCACCCTTTTTAATAAGGCTATTAAAAACGAAATAGTAGATTCCAAATTCTATCCGTTCGGTGGGGAAAAAGAAAAGATACGCATTGGATCTGGCAACAAAATAGGATTAACAGCATTAGAGATTCAGGAAATAGAAAGTTTAAAGCTAACGAAAGGCACTTCTATTTTTCACACTCAAAAAGTGTGGCTATTTGCTTTTTATTTTGCTGGAATAAGAATTTCAGATGCGGTAAAACTAAAATGGTCAGATTTTAAAGATGGTCGTTTGTTCTATGTAATGGATAAAAACGAAAAACCATTAAGCCTTAAGGTATCTGAAAAAGCTAAAGCAATATTGAATTATTATAAAAAAGAAAAACAAGAAAATAAAGGCTTTGTTTTTCCTTTTCTGAAAAATGTTAATGAATCTGATATTGAAGATGTTTTTAGAAAAACGAGAAATGCAACTAAGCTGCTTAACAAATATTTGAAGCGAATTGCTAGTATCTGCGAAATTGATAAAAACCTTTCAAACCATATTGCTCGACATAGCTTTGGAAATATAGCAGGAGATAAAATTCACCCCAGAATGCTTCAAAAATTATACAGACACAGCGATTTAAAAACGACTTTAATTTATCAAGCTAATTTTATTCACCAAGAAGCTGACGACGCTTTAGAAGAAGTGATTAATTTTTAAAGCGAATTTAATAGTTTTTCAGAACAATAAAGGTTAGCTGGATTTCAATAATAATATTAACTATCTAAATACTAACCCAAAGTACCACTTCACTCATTTTCAATTTGGTATATACAAAATATTGCTTACTTTTTTATTGAAAACTCATTAAAGGCATGTTTTTTGGTGTAATTCTGATAAGACCATTCCCAATTACCATACCCTTTAAGTTGCTCCATTCTAAGCAAATAATAAACTTAGCCCATATTATTTTAATAAAAAATTGAGAAGTATGAAATTAAAACTACGATCTGATAATTTGATTTTGGAACTAAAAGAGCTGGAAAAACATTCGGTTGACATCTTAGATTTATCAAACAAAGCAATAATACTATGCCGTAATTTATTGGCTGTTTATAAAAAACAAATAGCGAAGAATGGGTTTAGATGTGTTCAAGATGAAATTGAATTTTTCAAAAACACTAAACAACCAACACTAACAAATCTCATTTATTATTCTGAGGTTCGTTCTTTTGAAATACAGTTTCCAAAAGTAAATGAAGATGCCCAAAAGAAATATGTAAAAAAGAAAATTAGCAAGCTTAATAGGTTTTTCCTTTACAACATGGATTTTGGGCAGTACGTTAAATCAAATAACTCTCATTTTGATAAGCAATATTACACTAGAGAATACTTCGATAATTTTCCAATAACTTCTTCGAAATTCTATTTCCAAGATCCAGAATTCAGCACACCTCGTTGTATGCTTTTAGGAAAGTTCAAAGCTTATAATCTCTTTACCATTTATCTACAGAATAGACTTATAGACAAAAACAAATCACTTAATTTTGACCCCAATGCATTAAACAATAGCATGAGCTTGCAATGGACTTCAAGTAAAACTGCTCTAACAGAGCTAATATATGCACTTCATCACAGTAGATCAATAAATAATGGCAATGCAGATATCAAGGAAATAGCAATAATGTTTCAAAAAATCTTGCATTTTGATATTGGCGATTATTACAAAACATTTTCTGAAATAAAATCACGGAAAATAAGCCGTACAAAGTTTTTGGATGACCTTGCTTCTGGTCTACTTTCTCATATGAACAATTCTGAAGAATAAGTACTCAATAAACACCGTACTCGGTTAACCTCCTGCTTTTTACATTCTTCCTCAAATATTTCCACTTTCTTAATAAAGACTCACAAATACCGCTACCAAAACGTACCAAATAGCATCAAATCCTATACTGTTAAATTTTGACCGTACTCTGGTCTAACTTGTGAATAAAATCCATCAATACTATTCAAATTTGTAGAACGAAAGTCAAATCAGGTTAGGGGCTATCATTTTAAGTTAAAGCTAAATGGTAGTTCCTTTCTAAAAAACAGTTCTACTATGCCAACAAGCATTATCACAACAGACGATCTTCGAGATTTCAAACTTGAATTACTCGATGACATCAAAAAACTATTAAGTAATCAAGCCAAAGGAAGATTAAAAAAGTATCTCAAGTCTTCTGAAGTTATGGACTTCCTTCAAATTAGTCCAGGCACATTGCAAAATCTCCGAATCAATGGTACACTTCCCTATACCAAAGTTGGTGGCATCATTTTTTACGATTCTGAAGACATACAAATGGTATTGGACGATAACCGAGTGCATCATAAACTCGATTAAAGTTGTATGAATTATATAAAACATCTCAATGCCGTATTTCGAGAATTTTATGGAGACAAAAAGCTAAACGCAACTCACATCAGCTTATATATGGCTTTGTTTCAATTTTGGAATATCAACCGATTTCCAGAAGAGTTTTACATCAACAGGCAGGAAATAATGCAGCTTTCAAAAATTGGCTCTAAAGCAACCTATCATCGTTGTTTAAAACAAATGCATAATTGGAAATATTTAAGATATAAGCCATCTCATAATCCATATAAAGGAAGCAAAATCAAGATGCTCATTTTTGATACAACTTCAGAACAAGATGTGAACGAGTTTGAAACAAGTAATGGACAAGCATTAGTACCTAATACAAACATTAATAAACAAATAGAAAACATTAATAAAACTAAGCTACCAAAAAATGAAATTGAAGTCATTGATTTCTTTAAAAGAAAAAAATGGCCAACTATTGAAGCCTCAAAATTTTACAATCATTACCAAGGCATCGGTTGGAAGATTGGTGGCAAAATAAAAATTGAAGATTGGCAAGCAACCGCAAGAAATTGGATTTTGAAATCAAGCGAATTTGAAACTGTTGAAGCAGTGTCTCAAAATAAGGACAACTTAAAAACCAGCAAACACAAAGATTATGGTCAACCCTTGTAAAATAGTAGAAGAAGATACAGAATATTCCATTGGAACATTTGATGGCAAAGAAGTGATTTACGATTTTGAAAAAATCTTGATTTACCTCGACGCCAAGGGGAAATTGCTTTTCGGAAAAAACTTTAAAATTTTTGAAGAAGACCATTCAATCATTTTAAAGCTCTGCCATTACTTCATAAAAGACAAAGAAAATTGCGAGAAAAATGACATTGATCCCGAAAAAGGCATTCTGCTTTCTGGACCTGTTGGCTGTGGCAAAACAAGTCTAATGTTGTTGCTAAAAAACATCGTTCCATTGCAAAAACCATACATCCTAATTCCTTCCAGAAATATCGTATTTGGTTTTAATCATATTGGCTACAAAACCATTGAAGATTATGGTTGCAGGCAGTTTTTCTGTTTTGATGATTTAGGCGTTGAACCTATTGGAAGACACTACGGAAAAGATTGCAATGTCATAGGCGAAATCTTGCTTTCGCGTCATGACCTTTTTATAAACCATCACACAAAAACACACGCAACTACAAACCTAAATGCTGAAGAATTGGAAAATTTATATGGCAATAGAGTTCGCAGCCGCATGCGACAATTATTCAACCTTGTAGCATTTGACAAAGACACCAACGATAAGCGAAAATAACAGATTTCCGCCTTCGCGGAAATGAAATAAATATAATTTCAATGAAAATAGCAACTTTTAACATCCAGAACTTATTCCATAGAGATAAGAGCCTTTTAGAAAGACCCTTCGGAAAACAAATTACCGATTGGATTACAGAGTTAGATACATTAATGCTTCAAGCTTCAAAATCCTTCAACCAACAAGACCGTATCAGAGAATTATCGTTCTTAATTGGTTTTGAAAAATCAAGACCAAGACCTTATGCTGTTTTGCGACGAAAAGCAGGTTTTTTGTATATGAAAGGTTTAAGTCATTCTTTAGAAAATAAAGCTGGAGAACTTACCAATTGGAACGGATGGATAGAACTTCAAACTATTCCTATACAACCTGGTTCAACGAATCATAAAGCACAAGTCATTGCAGATGTTAATCCTGATATCTTATTATTACAAGAAATTGAGGACAAAGCTTCATTTGAAGACTTTAATCAGCTAATTTTACCAGAGTTTGACTGTAAACCTTATGCCTACTCTTTTGTGATTCAAGGCAATGATATAAATAGTTTAGAAATGGGAATAGCGTTGCGACAAGGCTATAATCTCAATGCTGTTAGAACTCATAACATCAATGAAGCCATTAATGACGATGGCAAAAATTTGATTGAATATGAAATTAGCACACCTTCAAAAGAAACTATTTGGTTATTAAATGCTTATTTAAAAAAACCAACAAAAGACAGAAAACAATCAGATAGTATTAGAAAAAAGCAAGTTTATATGATTGCTGAAATTTATAAAAAACTCATAGCTGAAGGTAAAACCAATATCATCATAGCAGGCACATTTAACGCACCATCTTATTGTAATTCCCTATCGCCTTTAATTCAAGATACTGACCTAAAAGATATTACAAAACATCTCTCTTTTGAAGTGGATATTGACAAAGGAAATGATGCTACTTATTTCAGGTTAGGTGCTTACAGAATGGGTGTAAATATTAAACAAAAAGATTACATGTTGTTCTCTCCAACTTTATTCAATAAGATGAAAGATAGTGGCTTAAATCGCAAAGCGATGTGGCCAGAAAAGTATCCGCAATGGTCTATTTACAAATCTGTTTCTAATAGAAATGTTGCTGCTAGTGAACATCCTTTGGTTTGGGGGAAAATAGATTGCTAGTCATAAGATTCAAACTTAATTTCTTGAAATGTCTGCTTGGGGTAAGAGGAATTAAATTATCCTAAACAAGTTCCTTTAAAAATTCTTGATTAAAATTCAATTTCTCTTTAACAGTTCCGTTTTTAGTATAATCCGTATTTATTACGGATTTGTTACTTAGAATTTCGGTCAATTTGTTTAACTCTTCTTTATCTGTATAGTCCATCAATCCTCTTGCACCAATGTAAAGACAATTGATTGCACCTAACTTCTGTCCGTAATTTAAACATTCCAATATTTCGTCAGTGTTGAGATCATCAATATCTTGTTGTTTTTTAGATAAGGTTTCTATTATACCAGCAGAACACCAATCTCCCGCACCAGCTGAGTCTATGAGTCCATCAATTTTCATAGATTCAGAATGGACCCATTCGTTGTTTTTATATCTGAAATCTAGCCCTTCAGCACCTAAAGTTATTATCTCTAAAGTGACATCAGTTTCCTTATACTTATTTTTATAATCTGAAATTCTATCGCTTGATATTTTAATAATGTCGGTAATTTCCAATGCTTCAGCAAACATTTTTTCATTACCAATTGAAGATGGTTCAAAGAAAATTGTAGCTCCATTCTTTTTATTGATTTTAGCCAACTCAATGGATGATCGATTAAGCCTATCAAAATAATAAAAATCAGCTAAAGGCAATTTTGGTTCTAAATCGCTTACACTTTTATTCAGTACTGGTTTAAAATTTGGAAACCACTTTCCAGTCTTAGGGCTTCTGAATTCAAAACGATGCTTAGGATTACCGTTTCTGTCAGTTAGTATACGATGAATAATTATCGGTGCACTTCCATCCTCTTTTTCAGATATCAACGAAGTGTTTACATTGTTTTTCGTAAGGTCTTCCAAGATAAGTTGTGTAGCTTCGCTACCGTCCAATCTAGCAATTGGATAACTATCCCAGCCTAAAAAAGATAAAATAGTAAGTACATTTCCACAGGAACCTCCAGCCGTGATAAGAGGTTCTGTCTTTTTATTATCATTTAAAATTATATCAAGTGCCACTAAACCAGTGCCAACACATACATTATTAGTCATATAAAAATTTAATTTTGGTATGGAATTCCCGTTAGCCAATTTACGAAAAGTTCACTCTTTCTTACAGTATTTTTTAATTCATTTTCGTTTTCAATTTTATAATCCATAGAATTTACATTTAGGATACCAATACTAAGCTTCTTCTTTTTATTCTTGTATTCATACGCTGCTAAAATTGCCCCAATGGATAAAAGTTTACTGGAAAAACTAGATATAATAGCCTTGCAACCACCTAATTCACTTAATGTCTTATTGTAGTTATCAGCTGCTTTTATTATTTTCTTATATGCCTCAAATGGATTTTGTTCTGGAACGTACATGATGTTTTGAGATTCAATTTGTAATTCATTAAAGAATAAATCGTGATTCTCTATGTAAATATTATCAGAGCGTCTTAAGTCCTTAGAGGGGAATGGCAATAAAGGACAGATTTCAGCAGGCTCAATAAATTGATTTGCACTTCTAAATTGGTTCGTTTTCCCTTCTCCCGTTAGAGGAAACCAAATCTTAGGGATGCTTTTTGAAACGACTTCTATTTGGCCACCGAAACCGTGTTGATACTCTAAATCATTATTTATTCCTACCTCAGTTATCATTGAATCAATTTCGGCATTTTCAGTAGTTGCAATGAAAAAATTTATAATACTACCATCTTGCATATTATCTATTAAACTCAAAATTTTACCTGTAGTTGAAAAATATATACTTCGAGGCAATGAACTTATATCCAGAAAGATATCTGTGAACTCAGAAACTAGTTGTTTTGTGAAAAATTTAGCTGCCTCTATCTCTCTTTTCTTCCCAATATCATTAAGCTGAATCTCTTTAATTGTTACATTTTCAAGTGATTTAATCTCTGCTAAATTTGAATCCGTTAGAGCCTTATACTTCTTTGAATGCTTATTTTTTTCTTGTCTAAATTTTAGCAGAACCACTTCAATCTCTATCGGATTTATTTCACTGTTTAACTCCTTAATTCCAAAATTCATTCTGGGATCAAAACCTAATCCTAAAATGAAAAGAATTTTTTTATTATCACCGTTTTCCGAAAAATGCTTCTCAAAAAAAGTATTGCATTGTTCGTTTTTAAAAAAAACATACGGATCCCAACGAAGATTTGATGATTCTGTTATTTTTTTATCCATTTTAATAATTCATTGGGTTTTATTTTATTCCAACCTCCGAGCTGTAGAGGTAAATTGTACATAACACAGAGCCATCTATTCAAATAATAAACATCCCATTGCTGACCTTTTTTTCCCTGTATAACTTTTTGAACTTCAAAAAGATTATAAGCCAAGCAAGTTTTCATAACTTCCCTCAATGGGTCATAAAATTTACTCTCTTCCCAATCTTCATCTTTTATGAGTTGAAGGGTTGATTTTTGATGAATAGCAAATCCTGTTATGCCTGGGGCATACGATGCGGTATCTGAAAAGGTTTTTGACTGTAGAAACTTACCTAAATTATTTATAAATCTTTTAACCTCTAGCGAGTCAGGTAAAAGTATATCTAATTCATCCCATTTTTGAACTACAACTTTTTTTATAATTTTTTCTTGACGCTCAGCGGTTAATGACGGATTTTTTCCGGCTATTGAATTGGATAATATCCCTTCGAATATTTCAGACGCAAATGATAAAAATTGTTCAATGTTATTACTTGAAATTTTTGAAAGATTAGAAAAACCGTAGTAATAAGGTATTTTATCATACCTGTTTAAAAACAATTTACCTACGCTAATCAATTCATTATTGCCTTCCAACAGTTGTTCTTTAGAGAGCGAAAAGTTAAAATCAAGTTGATTTTTGTTTTCATCTCTATGTATTAATAATATAGCCTTTCTGATTAGGTATGCTCTTTCCGGTGTGATTTCTTCGCCAATTTCATTAACGAGATAGTCTACCCATTCACTAAATTTTGAATTGAAAGACGAAACTTTGGAAAGTTCTGTAATGGATTTATTAATTGCTGTGCTTAGTTTGCTTTTGTAAGTGCTCGCTTCTATAAAATCACTTAAATATTCTCTAAATGATGTAATACCTTCTGTAGAATAACTTGCCCTACTTAGTGAGATTTGTAAAAGCGCTTTGTTAAATTTAGCTGTATTATTGCTCCAAAAACTCTCAAGGTTAATTTCATTATAATCCCTATTCAAAAAGGAACTAAAATCCTCAATTTTTACTAGTCTTTCAGAAATCCAAACACTACAATACTGCCGCTGTTCTGTTACATATTCGAATAGTGATTTTCTTTGATTTTTAGACAATTTGTGTGCATCATCAATCATAAAAATTACCTTCTCCGCAACTTGTTCTCCATTGAACTTAATGTGTTCCGGATTTAAGGAATAGATTGAAAATAACTCATCGTGACCTTCTATTGAATCATAATCAACTGTCAAAAAGCTATCTAAGACTTCATATATTTCAACCTCAAGATTTGATGCCCAATCAAAAAGATCCTTCCCTGTACAGGGTAGATCAATCTTTTTAAAGTAGTTGTGATTGTCCTTATAATCAAAAGTAATTTGGTCTAAATCGTCAGGGAAATTTAGACCCTTTAGTTCGGTAACTCTTTTTAAAGTAGCTAAAATTAACCGTGAATTTAATAAAGCATAGAACAATCTTTTTTTATGATGTGGGCTGATATCTATCTCTTCCAGCAATTCGTAATTTCTTGTGCATTTTATCAATACACCGAGAGCTAAAACCTTTTTATTATCAATTACCCCAAGCATCTTCAATTTAGAATGTGTCTCTTTGTAATCAGTATTGCCCTTATGATTATGAACTAGAGAAAGCAAACCAGGCTCAAATATTCTCAACAACGATGTTTTTCCAGCACCTGCTGAACTTCTTATAAATAATACATTGCCCCATAGATCCTGTTCTTTCTGTTGCTCAATAAGTACGTTCAATACTTCCGGGCTGAATAGGCGCAGGAAGTTAACATCTGATTCTATTTTTTCAGATGCTCTCATTTTAAACGGATTTCTTAATTTATTGCTCATTAGAAATGCCTTGTTATTCTAGGGAATAAACCTCTATATTCTTTATCATCGGGAAACCACAAAATCGGTATAGAATTATTAGGTGTATTATGGTTCAATACTAATGGAAGAGAACATTCATTGAAGCCCAAATATGGTTTATCGCACTTGCCTTTTTTGTAATGCACATCTATAATACTATCGTCAAAATAGTCTCTCATCAATTGATTAAATGCCTTATCCTCTACTATTCCTTTTTTAATTGAATTGGGAATTATTTGTATAACATTAATGTTGATGGATATAGAACTTTCATTTTCTTCTTTCCATTCTGCAATGGACTTTTCCAAATATTCTTTAGCTTCTTCTGTGGCAATATAAAACAGCACGTTTATCTCCAAAGAGTCAATACTAATCAATTCTTGTAAAGAATTATCCTTGTAGTTTTCTGGATGCAATAAAAAGTCAATAAACTTAAAAATTTTCCCTTTGTACTTATCGACCTCAAATCTGAAATAACTCTTTCCACTAGCTGTAAAATCGTCTATTAGAAATATAGAGTTGAACTTCTCGTGGCCATCCTTTTTTAATTCGTTTTGAAGGTCTGCAGATTTTTCTTCTGAAATATAGTAAGTGGAAAAAACCTGTTCATTATTCAGTCCGCTCATTCTTCTGAAATAATCAATTCTCGAACCGTCGCTAAGACCTATAAAGAGTGTTTTCCTTTTATTACTTTTATATTCATCGCTGTGATAAATTTCGTTTATTTTAAAATGGTCAATATTAAGTTCGTTACCCGTTTTTGTAAACAAAAATGGTTGTACCGCATCAGAAAAGGCTAAAGACACAAGTTGTTGAATCTGATTTTCGGATATAAATACGAGTTGCGTCTTAACGAAGTTGTAGGCGACCTTTCTTTCCTCTATTGTTTTGAACTGTCGTAACCAGCTAGTAAGACTGCCTAAAAAGAGCATCCCAGGCGAGAATTGCCTGTATTCATCATACTTAAAATTAGATATAGCTTGTAGCATAGGTCTTTCGACCTGAACTTCATCTACATCCCATTGCATAATTTTAAGCAATAATTTTTCTGCTAATCTCTGCCTCATTTATTTATTTCAAATTTCATATGATTATCGTAGAAACTGATTTTATCAAGGTATTCCTTAGTAGCCTCTAGGTTACTTAACCCTAAACTGGCTAAATTCCAACAGGTGTCTTCCTCTAGCGATACTTCATCGACGCTAAGCGATAGACTTGCGCCAAGTAACTTGTAATCATTGCCTGGCCACATTCCTTTATCTCCTATGCATAAATAGTTGCCTTTGATTCCCAGTTCTTTTTCTCTCTCTTGACAGAAATTGACTATTGAAAGTTTGGATACGTTTTTAGGAATTATATCAATTGAGTGGTCAGATTCTAATATTTGTACATCGAGATAGGCGTGTTTTAAAATCGTGCCTCTTATATAAGACTTTAGTTTTACAGCATTATTCCTATTTTTTATTTCAATAGTAATTTGCCCAGGGCGTGATTCAAGCGAAACGTTATAATTTTTTAATTTGGATTTTAAAATTTCATGAGATTTCAAAATGGACTCTTCGGCATTTTGCTTTAAATTTGGAAGCTCATTTTGTCCTAAATTACCTGTTTCAAACCCATTGTAATATGAAATAAAAACATTGTCATAATACTTTTCAGGGATGAAAGTTTGTAGATTTTCTCTAGCAGATTTACCTCTGCCTGTTGAGATTCCCACTAAAAAACCACTTTCCAGAATTTCAATTAATTTATCCTTAATAATATCATCAACACCTTCATATCGCTTTGAACTGCTGCATAACGTACCGTCAAAGTCAAAAATTATGGTAGTTAGTCTTTCACTCTTTATCTTTTTAATAAAATTCTCATAGTTCTTGTTCCAAGCTTTCAATAATTTAGGGTTATCAATATCCAACGCTCCTATTTTTCTATAAATAGAGTTGTAAGCTCTAGTGGACAAAGATGATTTTTCTTTAAATATAGAGTAGTAACTGAGATTATATAACTTTCTGCCAAACTCAGGAACTCCTGGTCTTCCAGGGTCAATATTTGCATTCTTGCCTAATTCCTCGACTAATCGAAACGATTGTAACAATTGCTCTATGCTCGACATAGGAAATTGGCTCCTACTATCAATTGTTATATATGGTATCGTCTTTGGTAACACCTTAATGGTCTTTTCCGCAAGTGATCTATCAACATTATTAGTTAGTAAAACTATTGCTGAATTTTTTGGTCTCTTGTCAAACCAATTATGCCTTCCGTGTCCAAAATTTCGATAATCCGTAGTAGTCAAATCACAAAGTGAGGCCTCAATACATTTCGATTCAACATCCATTGCCACACATTTACTTGAACCACTGTAAAGCACAAACAAAGTGTAGCTTGCATCGATTTTATTGGAAAACTCTTTTATAGTCTTTGTAAAATCCTTGACATTTTCTTTGAGAGCTTTTAAGCCCTTTAACGTACTAAAAACTCTAGTGAATATAGCAAAATAAGCAAGTAGGGAATTGGTGGCGAGAAACCCATCTTTTCCTGTTGGAATTTCATACTCATAAATTTTAGCTTTGGAATATAAATCGGATAGTTTTCTTAAAGGTGAACCTTTGACCATACAAATTGTATGCACCGCCTTCGGATTTTCTTTAATTATACTTTTAAAGGCAAACAAGATATCTTTATTTTTCCCGCTTGAGCTGACTAAGAAAAAACTTGAATTGCTAAAGTTCTTTTTGGAATATATTACTTCCAAAGGTGTAACTGACTTTGCTACGACACCAATTTGCTCAAATAAGAATTCAAGAAGATAACAAGCACTTAATGAACCGCCTGAGCCTATAATATAGACAGTGCTATTCCGACAGCTTTCGATTGATTTTTTTAAGACATTAAGGTCAAGCTCTGAAACCCAATTTAATAAGTCATAATTTAATTTTAGTTCTTCTTTAAATGGCTTCCCCATTTTTAAATGATGGTATTAATATTTGCGAATTTGCAAGATAATATTATTCCACAGCTTTTTCTGTTTTGTCAAAAATTTTATTTAAAACTCGTTTCGGAACTTAATTACAATCGCTATGGATTCCTTATATAAAACCTTCCAAATTGATTTTAGAAGTGATAAAAGTTTCACGCTCATCTCTTTCATAACCCTAAAAATTTAATAATCGATTGAAGTATAACCAAAGCAACAGCACTTTGAGACTCTTCTTTAGATAGATATATCGCCTCATCGGTTTGAGATAAAAACCCAAGTTCTAAAAGAATACTTGCACTACCGTTAGAACTATCTCTTAGCACTTGAAAATTCCCATACTTCAATCCACGTTTTTTAATGCCAAGTATATCTGCTAATCCTTTTTTTATAGTAAATCCTAAATAAGCAGATGCTGACGCTTGCGATTTACTTTTAGGATGAATATATATTTCTGTTCCTGCTGCAGTTCTGTTTATTGCTTGATTGCAGTGTATTGAAATAAAAATATCAGCTTTTAGTTTTTTGGATAATCGCGTTCTGTCTCTAAGAGATATTAAAGTGTCTTTATATCTTGTAAGAAACAATCTCAATTGATTTTCATTTAGCTTATGATTGAGTTCAACCATTTTAGAAGCAATACTCATAACAATATCTTTTTCCTTTATACCATTTCTGGTCGTTGCACCAGCATCTTTCCCACCATGTCCAGGATCTATTACGACAATAGGATTCCTTACTTGGTCTTTACTATTTTGTGCATAAGTAAGATTTAAAAAAACTAGACAGAATAGTAAAAGTGTAATTTGATTTAATGTGTTCATAATAACTGTTTTAGATTACACAATATTCAAGAAATCAATCACATCTTTAATAATTCCCAAAAGTTTAACAAGAATTAGCGTTAAAATTTAAAGATTTTCTTCCCTCTTCTTCATTTCATAATAGATTTCGCAAAAGTCTTAGCAGACGGCGAAGTATGACGTACTGCACGGATACTAAAAAATTTAAAATCTATTCCTTATGAAAAAATCAATTTTTGTCTTACTCGTATTCTTACTAACATCGGCTTCAGTCTTTGCTCAAATTGGCGGTATTGAAGATTCTGTAAACGATGTTTCAGATACCATTAGAGCCATTTTTCCGATTATTTTGGGTGTTATTTTCCTTATAGGTTTCCTATTTAATGCTGGTCATTTCTTTGGCGAAAACGCAGACCTAAAAAAAGGAATTACTCGCGTACTTGTCTTTGTACTCATTGCAGGTGCTGTAGTTGGTATTTTCACCTACCTAATATCTATTGTAGTCTAATGAAGCGATACGAAATCTATAAAAACATAAGGAAACGGGCTATCATTTTTGGATTGCCTGTTTCCCTATTTGCACTAATGATGATTGCTGTTATAGCTTCACTGTTGGTTATCATTTTCTCTTTTAGTTTTGGGATAATCATTGGTGTTCTAGTTTTCAATGCAACGCTTTATGTGGCATTGACAAGGTTTGCTCACAATCCACAGTTACTTCAATTCTCGAAAGTCTTTCCGAAGATAATAAGCAACAAAAAATCAACTGCATTACATTATGGATAAGATAAACCTACAATCCTATTATCCAATTATAGACATTCACGAAAATGTTGTTTTTGCCAACAACGGTAATGTAGTGTTATGCTTCAAAGGCTCACTTCCTGAAATCTATTCACTTTCAGAAAAGGATTTTGAAGATATGCATGGTGCCTGGTTTCAAGCCATTAAATCCTTACCTACTGGTTGTGTCGTGCACAAACAAGACATCTACCTTAAAAAGATTTATACGTCTGAAGAATTACCAAATGAGACCTTTCTGGAGCAAGCGACAAACACACATTTTAAAGGTCGCGAGTATATGGAACATCAATGCTATTTGTTCTTCATATTGACAAAAAGCAATGCGCTTAATAACAGCAAATTTGTAAATCCTTTTAAAAAGATCTCTAAAAAAATTGTACAAGAAATAGACGACCATATCAACACATTTATAGGTGCGGTTAGTGATTCTGTGTCCTTTATAAATAACAGTCGTAAAATGGAATTTCTTCCAATGCTTGAAAAAGACATACACGACTTAACCAATAACTATTTCAATGGTTTCAATGAGGGATTCGACACCGATATTTTATTGGAACCTGCCCGCCAAGGTGGGAAGAAAAGCGTCAATATTGGCAAAAACCATTTTGACGCACTCGCCATCAACAGCGAATTATGTTTTGGCGAAAACGTACAAAGTAGTAAAACCAATGAGAAATTCACTTCAGATGATTTTGTTTTTCATCAGGGATTTATTGATGGCTTAGGACTTACCCTTAATGAAAATCATATTGTTAACCAGGTTCTTTATTTGGATGACAAACAAAAGTGGCGCAAGCTACTCGATAAGAAAATAGAGGAACTCAACAAAAGTTCCAATTTCGGCTCACAGAATAAAGTGGTTCTTGGTAAAATTCAGCACATTTTGGACCAAATCAATGCAGATGACAATTCACGCATTATACGCGGTCATCTCAATATTATTTATTGGTCTAAGGATGCGAAAGAACTAGATAAGATAACTTCTAAAATTAAAACCGAATTTAAAGAGTTGGATATCATCCCATATTATCCTAGAGGCGAAGAACGTAAAAACTATATCTTGAATAGTTATTTCTGTTTTTCATCCAACTTCTCAAATGAAGATTTATACGTAACCGATTTAAAGCATGCCTTATGCTTACTAATAAACAACAGCAATTACAAATCGGACAAAACAGGTATCATCTTTAATGATAGAGAACATAACATTCCTGTGCTAAAGGATGTTTGGGATGAAAAAAAGAAGCGAATCAAGGCTAGAAACTTTGCCATTTTTGCACCTACAGGCGAAGGCAAATCCTTTTTAGCCAATAACATTCTGCGTCAATATTTTGAAAGTGGTGTGCGATTGGTCATTATAGATTTGGGTGGTTCTTACACCAAATTTGCCAAACTCTATCCAGAACAATACACCGTTTTGCGTTACGAAAGCGGAAAGAATCTTGGTATTAATCCTTTCTATATTAGTAATCTCGATGACTTAACTCCTGAACGACTTGAAGATTTATCCATCTTTTTGTTTGAACTCTTTGCTTCAGATTTAAAGGTTACCAAAGCCGAATCAGTATCTATCAAAAAGATTTTACGCTTTTATTATACCGAAGTTTCAAAAGACTATTCACTCAATAGTTTTTATGAATTTATAGAGATGAATCAAAGCAACCTGCTTGACCGTCTAAAAATCCATTCCGACTACTTCAACATTACCAACTTTTTACACATAATGTCGGAGTACGTTGGCGATGGTCTATATAGCTTCCTATTTGAAGTTAGCGAAGACCAAACCTATAAGATTGAAGACAAACGATTGATTGTTTTTGAACTGGATGAAGTAAAGGACAATAAAGAAATTTTGTCTGTTATGCTGAAGCTCATTAAGTCTGCCATTCAAAGAACCATTTGGAAAAATAGAGCTGAAAAGGGCATCATCTTATTTGATGAGTTTGCCAAACAACTGAAGTTTGAAAATGTACTGGAAAGTGTAGAGTTTTATTATCAAGCCATCAGAAAACAAAATGGTGCTATCGGTATCATTCTTCAGTCCATTAATCAGCTACCAAACAATTCAACTTCAGCAAGCATTCTAGAAAACACGCAAGTTATCTATAGCCTAAATAACGAAAAAGGATATGACGAGCTTCAGAAACGATTAAACCTTACAAGCCATGACCTAAACCAATTAAAGTCCATTAAAAACAACTTAACTGGTCCAAGAAAATATACCGAAATGTTTATCAAAATAGGAAAAGAGAGTAACATCTTCCGCTTGGAAGTCCCCAAAGAGGTTTACGCTGCTTACCTCACAGATGGTGAAGATAATCAAGCTATTATGACCCTTTATGAAAAACACCAAGACATGGAAAAAGCAATCACTGAATATACATCTTAAAACAAAACAACATGAAAAACAAAATCAAAACATTAGTATTTGCACTCGCCTTGGCTTTTTTATTATCTGGCCGTGCTACGTCCCAAGGGATGCCTGTGTATGACAACACTAATTTTATAAGTCTTGCAAAATCACTTATAGAATCTGCTAAACAAACCTCACAGCTTTTAAAGACAGTTACCTTTTTAAAGGAGCAAAAAGACAACATTATCAAGGTTAGCAACGTGATAAAACAATTACAAGCTGTTCAACGCATTGCTAATAACAACCAAGAACTGTTCAATGTCATTCAAAACGACCTTAACCAAGTGTTGAATTCGCCTTACATCAAGGCAGATGAAATAAACAGGATTGCATCATCCTTCAATACCATCGTGGAAAACTCAATGAACATCGTCGGTTTTATTGATGAAATCCTCTTGAATGATAATCTAAAAATGAGTGATGGCGAACGTGCGGAAATATTGAAAAACAAAGAGCGCGAATCTGAAGAAATGGTGGCAGAAATCAACAAAAAGATAAGTCGATACCAAGACATTATTTCTTTCAGAAAAATGCAGGATAAAATAAATAATAGAGAAACAAGCTATTAATTATGGCAGCAACATTCTTTTTAGGGATTGGATTAGAGTACATCGATGCTGTCTTTCAGACCATACAGAATAGTGATTTTTCACAATACACTATTGCCGGAATGAAAACACTCGCTGTGCTCTTTTTCCTGGTCAACATCCTTAAAAAATACAATGAAGGTATTGCCAATAAAGAGGGTTATACTTGGGGATTGAGTCCAGGAGAACTCGCAAAGAATTTTGCGGTTGTTCTCTTGGTTATTTTTTCCACTCAAATTTTAGGGTTCTTTGATGGTGTTCTTGTGGCCATTGAATCCCAATACAGAAATACGGCTCCTGCACTACTTCCACTTCAGATGCAAGATATTCCTATTGAAGAGGATGTGGGTGCAATGGAAATCATGAAAAAAGCTATGGCATTGTTGTATGATGCTTTGGTTACACCTCTATTTGGTTGGAAAATCATTGCTTTTATTGTTAGTCTTGGACTTTGGATTTTAGATCTTTTCATCTATCCTCTGTTTTTAGCTGAACGTTATTTTCTGTTGGGAATCATGCAAGCCTTTTTCCCTCTGGTACTGAGTCTTGCTGTCTTTGAGAAATTCCGCTCTATGGCTTACAATTTCTTCAAGCTTTATGCAGCAGTATATATGCTTGTACCTGCCTTCTTTTTGGTCAATGTATTCATCAATGCCATTTATACAGAACTCAATACCAATTTTTGGTTCAATCTATTTGGAACTGATGTAGGCAGTAACTTTTTTGCTCCTGTGGTTCAATTAGGATCTGTGGTTTTTATCGTGTTCCTGAAATTCAAATTATACAAACGGGCTACCTCTTTCACTTTTAGACTTTTCACAGCTTAAAGCAGATTATATATTATGAAAACATCATACAAAAACATATACGCAGTTCTTAAACTCAATCGATTAATTGTAATTACAGTCGTTATTTGTGCATTAGGTTCAAGTGCTTTTTCGGGATGGATTGTTTACGACACACATAAAAAAGCGCTCAACAGTTCTTTTGCCATCAATACCGATGGAACAGTTATCCCATTGAAGTGGGTGACACAGAAAGAGAACTTTCAGGTGGAGGCTTTAGCGCATCTGGAATTGTTTCATTCCTATTTCTATAATATCGATGCAAGCAATTATGAAAAGAACTTGGAAAAAGCCTTATGGCTCGGAAACAGTTCTGTAGATAATCTCTATCGCCAGAAAAAAGCCGATGGTGTATACAATAGATTGTTGCAATACTCGCTGGTACAAAGAGTATTGAGTGTAGAATCGCAATTGGATCTACAAGCTGAACCTTACCAATTTCAAACCAAAACCATCTTTGAGATAAATCGAGGTACTGTGGTCGATACCTATGAGTTGGTTTCAACTGGAAACCTCATAGTGGTTGACCGTAATTACCCTAAAAATACACATGGACTGTTAATCGCTAATTATTTTGAAAACACCTTAAAAAAAGTCCAAAATGGACACTAATAATTATCACTCAAACACCACGTATCATGAAACTAGAAAAGAATAAAATTGTCTTCGGTTCTGTACTGGCAGTCGTTTTAATTTTTATTATCTCCTATACTGTTTTAATGATGGAAAATGATGATGAGGAAAACGATAACCTAAAACAGACCTTAGTCCCGGAACTTAAACAAGAGCAGGAAGATTACTCTTCTAAACTCGATGCCATCAACAACCTAAAAGAAGTTCGTGAAACCAATGTGCCGAGCATTTATGATGAAAAATTTATCGATTCCCTTGGCTTTTACGATCCCGATTTGGTAGAAAAAGAAAAGCAACGTATTGTGGACAGTATCTATAAATTTGGTAAAATTAATTATTCTGAAAATCGATACCGCAATTCAAAACCGAAATTGACTAATGACAAACCCAATGAGGACACTATTACCGTTACTGAAGAAGAACTGAGAATTGAAGCTAAGGAAATTGGATTGGAACATCAATTGTTCTTTGCATCCAATCCTCAAAAGAACTCAAATTTCAATTTGCAAAACACGGATTCCACAATTCATGTTATGGTTGACGGCAACCAAACTGTAAAAACAAATTATCGATTACGAATGCGTTTGGCGAAAGATGCTTTAATCAATAACCGCATTGTTCCAAAGAATACGCCTGTTTATGGTTTCATCAGTTTTCAGCCCAATCGTGCCATGATCGAGATTGAAAATATACTGCATCAATCGGTTAAACTTAAGGCATTCGATTTACAGGATGGTAGCGAAGGTATTTATGTTGAAAACAGCTTTAGAGCTGATGCCAGTCGTGAAGTTGTTGAAGATGTCGTGGACGACATCAATATTTCTGGTGTGCCACAAATAAGTGGTATCAAGAAAATCTTTCAACGTAGCAATCGGAACGTTAAAGTTACAGTAGTCAATAATTACAAACTCATATTGAAAGTCTCTTTGAGACAATAAATATTTACTCTTATGAAAAAACAATTTATATTATTCAGCTTTATTTTGGTCACTGCTTTTATAAAAGCACAACCGCAAATCATTTTAGACACTATTTATGCCAACGATCATAAGAATGTGGCACTCTTCTTTCCTAATCCAATTCGTCAAGGGATAACAGGCTCAGAAAATTTCGTATTCACTTATAATAGAGACAAGGAACAATACTTTGGATTACTACAAGCCACTCCAGGAAATGAAAGTAATTTACTGATAATCAATAATAATGGTTCTATTTTTTCGTATATTATAAGGTATAAAGAGCAACTTAAAACGTTGAATTACTTTATACCAGATTCGACTTCCATTGGCAACGAGAAACCTTTTATTGAAGCTATCGCTAAAGACCAAAAACCGAGTCAGCAGTTCGATTTTGAAACCAGTTATTATGAGCGGTTTTGTTCATATTTAGTTAAGCGAAGACAACGCATCGGTAAGTTGAAAAAAAGACGAGATGGTATCATTCTGGACATTGAGAATATCGTTTTTGATAAAGAGGAATTGTACTTCGTTATCAATATTGAAAACAAATCCTCTTTAGATTATGATTTGAATTTCTTGAACCTAACTATCCAAACACGTAAAAAAGGCAAGAAAAAGTCATTACAAAGTCTCTATTTAGAGCCTCTTTATGTTTATAATATGCCATCAAAAATCAAAGAGAATCAGACGACAAAATTAGTTTATGTCGTTCCAAAATTCTCTATTAGTGATGAGCGTTTGGTACTGCTAGAACTCAATGAAAAGAATGGCGAACGCAACTTAAAACTAAAAATAACAGACAAGACAATTAATAACCCAAATTAAAGATTATGAAAAAGATGTTACTAGCTTAAAAGAGATTACTACACATAAAGTTATGAAGCTTTTTTGGCTATACAAGATGTACTCGTACCAACGAAAATTACCAGTCCATCAAATTTCGAGATCTTGGAAGAAGTTGTTAATGCTTGAGTAAGATTTACAACATCTTATAACGAAGATCTTAAGCTACCCATTATCAATGATTTCCCTTAAATGTGACGCTTTGTTTTAAAAGTATCGTAGAGATTGCATTGGATAATTGCATTTGTATAGCCTAAAATATGCGCACTCTAATCACCTATTGTTTAACCAAAATTTTATGAGGTCGAAATATTAAACTCTTCTAAATAAAGGAGACCATTTCTTGTTTTCTTTCCAGATTATAGGTAGTGTATTGTTAGGACAACTTCTTTCAAAAACAACTAAAGATTGAGAATCACTATATCCTAAAGGATGATTTTTTTCAAGCCTTTCACCAAATTTAAAAGCTAAGTCATTTGCTTTGAGTCTTTCGCCCGAAGATTTAAATAAATCATTATTCTCAGAAAAAGCACGATTAGATTCATCCAAAACATCACAAATATGAATATTGAAATCATTTATTTTTTTTATTTTCTTAAGTAGAGAATCTTTTGCACTTGCATATCCTGAGACAGCTATTATATATACAATAATATTATTATGATTTATATAATTCACGAGATTGGCATCTTCTAAAAGTTCATTTAAAAAAGTAGTTATTGATTTTCCAGTGCCTATAAAATCATCAATAAAAATTAAAGCCCCTGTTTTATCTTTATTTATCTCAAGTGATGAGAGTATATTTTCTTTAGTAACAACATTTTTATGGAAAACTTTATTTTCATCTGCAAATAATTTTGCATAATGAGCTCCACTTTTTGCTGGTTCATCCAAGTAACTGACAATTATATCCTTCCTTGTTTTATCACCTTTCTTAATTTGGCTTTTAATTCCTTTTTGAGCTATATTAAAGGATGCTTCTAAGCTTTCCCTAATGAAAGAGTAATTATAAAACCTTAAGCCTTTTAAGATATTAAATGCTAATCTTTGATTTGTATTATCACCGAACTGAGACAACCAAGACCTAACAGAATCTTCATTTACTTTATCTCCTTTGTATGTTCCCCATTTATTTATTAACTCAGATAATTCTTTGCTCTGAACAAAATCTTCTTCATTAATTAATCTATCTCTTAGGATTGAATCTATTGAAGTTGAACCTGCAATTATTTCATTTACACCTTTATTCATTAACCAATTCTCAAAAAATAGCACCTTACATCTAATTTCATTTTCTATTTTAATAAAAACACCTCTTCTAAGGAAATCTCTCAATAGATGTTCACTTATTATTTTTTTCATATAATAAATATCTTCAGAAATTTTTATTATATTTTCTTTAGTAGTATCTCCATTTCTGAGTGCTTCAATAAATGATAGAAGTAATTTTCTTCTATCTTCTAAAGTTTGCTCTTTAAGACTTTCTTTTGATAAAACGCCATCCATCCAGAAATGATGAAAACTATTACTTTCAACTGTTGCTAATGCATATTGATAAGATTCTTCTACTTCTTTAATAGTGATTGAACTGTCTTTAAGCTTATACATTATACCTACAAGCTTTGCACAGATAAATTTTGTAAAATATGGATTGCCGCTTGTGTATTTGTATAATAAGTCAATACTCTCATCAGATATTTCTAATAAGTTTGATATTGGTTTTCTTACTAACTTAATGAAATTGGTATAATTATTTTCTTTATCAAAATAAGAGATACTCTCTATCTTAAACTTATTTAATCTATATCCTTGTTCTTTTTTTATCACTTCCATCTTTTCTCCTCCAACTAGTATAAAACCAAAATTAGGTTTGCTACTTATACTCCTTATGGTTTGAAAAAAAGAATCCGCATATTTACCTTTGTATAAATCTAAAACAAACTCATCGAATTCATCAATGACAAAGATGAGTTTAAGGTCTTCCAACAAATCAACTGCTTTTGTTAAAAAACTATCGATTGGTGCTAATGCTCCATTAAAAACAGGTATCTCTAAATGATTTAATTTTTTATCTAAATTTTTTATGATTTCACACATTTTAATACCAAATTGAGAAATCACATCTTTAACTTCAGGATAGGCTATATCTCCTCCATCAATATATGCTACTCTAGTTCTTTTATTATCAAGATTATTAATAATCGTTTCAAAAGTTTTTACAATCGAAGTCTTTCCTGTTCTTTTTTGTCCATAAAGTATATATGATTCTATATTATTTGAATTAATATTTGATGTTAAATCATTAATTATATCTATTCTACCAACTAGTTTTTCTTGGCTAGTGATTGGCTCAAGATTATATGGTTTATTTTTTACCAACTGAATCCAATCTACATTTGATTTTTGTGCAAATAAATCTATTTTAAAATCTTTTTCATATAGTTTATCTCCAATATCTTTCCAAGAGTATTGACCTTCAATAAAAACTTCCTTAGAAGGTATATTATTCATTAAACTTAATTCAATGATTATATCTCCTTTTTCTATGTTTCCATAGAAAAAACTGGTTTTAATCATTTCTATAGTATCACTAAACTTATTGATGTTTAACTTAAAATCATATGCTGGACCTTCTCCTATATTATCCACCTTAAGCTCAACAGCTATTTTATTAGCTCTTTTATGAAATGGATATTTTTTATCTGTTTTGCTTAAATCTATTAATGCTGGTTTATTTTCATATGAATCACCAAAATCATCTATAATCAAATCTAAAAGCTTAGTGCCAAAAGCAATAATTAAATCTTTAGTGTAAGTTGTAGGATGGTTTTCTGCATCATTAATAAATAATTCTATGTTACGTTTAGCAGTTTGATAAGATAATCTTTTAGTTATACCTTCAGATTCAACATAGTCTTTTAAAACATCAAATATCTCTTGAAGTTTGTATTTATCAATTAACTCAGGCTTCACAAAAGCCTTAAGGATTAAATTATTATTTGGAAAAAATATTAGTCTTTTTATATCAGATTCAAATAATTTATAATTCTTTAAAAGTCTAAATCTAGAAATAGTGCTTTCAAATTCTTTTTTGAATGATTTTGGCTCATCAATGATTTCGTTTTCTTGTATATATTTATTTTTAGCTTGTACTCTTTTTGATTTTGCTAAAGAATCGTTTAGATATTTTCGATAATTTTTTATAAAAACAGATTTTATATTAGATTTTACATCATCTCTAGAATGAGAAATATAAATCCACATATATAAAGTATACATTTTTTTTTCTTCACTCTCAGAACTAAGTTTTTTTTCTTCTATAATTTCATTTAATGTAGCTTCAAATTCTTTGAAATTTTTTTGCTCAAATATTGTTTCATCTAATTCTAGCATTTTTGTATTTACCACCATAATCTTCTTTTAAAATCAAATCTAAGATATAGATATTTATTAACTAATTTGTTGTTTATTTCACTTCAAAAGTGGAGTCTCGAAAATATAGAAATTATTATGTTCTTGGTATTATGGAAAACTCAATATTTGAATAGAAAAGAGAAAAAATCTAAGCACTTATTCTATTCTCGTTACTATTTAAACTTTTTTAATTGTAACTATTAATATTATGTAAAATAGAAATTGATATTTTAAACTTCTAAAGGTTTTATTAATTCTTTTTTTCTTGATAAAAAAAGAAACAAAAAAACAAAGACTGCATATAATTTTGGAAACAATTACGGCTCGTTACGCTATATTTTAGGAAACATTTTATGATGTCGAAATTTTAATGTAGAACAAATCCTCATCAATTTCTTTAACTGAAGGATGTTTAAGGATATTATCAATATCAGTAATTTTTCCGCCAGCCCTCAAAACTACTTCATTTATAAAACCTCTGTCAATTGTTTCTAAATATTCTGCCGTCATTTCAGCTTTTATAATTCCTAGATAAGTATCTATTGCTGTATTATTCATAATTTATTTTTTTACTTCTTAAAATTCATTATTAAAAAAAATACTATTCAGGTTGTTCTTCTGAGTCTTCAATTTCCTTTAATTCTGTCTCATCAAATATCTTGTTAATGATAGACTTATTATCTGAACTATTCTTTTTTGCTTGAGTAAATAATTCAGATAAATCAAGATTATACTCTCCAGTTGAAGAGTTAATTATTAGTATAATTTTTTCTAAATGCCTAGCCAATAAATCATCTAACGTTTCTAATTTATCATCTAACGGAATAATTATTTTTCGAATAAATTCATCTGCCTTTCTTTTATCCTTATATAAATTAGAAGAATGTTTGAATAAGCCATAACTAAAAAAGCTAATTTCTTCTACCGTTATTTCATTTTGATTAAGCAAGAAATCTAAAAAATCATTAAATAAACGAGATAACTTTCTGTTATCTAAATAGTTATCTAATAACAATTTGTTCCAAGAATCATAATCCTTAGGAAGAGATTTATCTCTTTTTGAAACATCTTTTAGGTATTCTTCATAAGCTTCCATAAATGAATTACCTTTAGTTATCGACTTTTCAATCAAATTATTTTCAAAGAGATTATTAAATGCATATGTGAAATTTGAATCAGTTTCAAAATTCTCTAACCATTCGCTTTTTGAAGTACTATTAAATTTTTGAATAGAGATATCGTAGAAATATTTTATACATTCAAAATTGTGATAATTTATATCTGCTGCTAAATCAATAATATCAGTGCCTAAATTAAAAACATTGGAAGCTTTTATATTTTTCTTAAAGTGCTTCTTCCATCCATCAAATTGTAATAAGAAGTCATTAAAATTATCAACAAACAATTCTTCTCTAATGTCATTTATATTTTCATATACCCAAGTTACATTTAGTTTTTGTACAAAACCATAACTGTTTTTTGTCAATTTTTGAATTATTTTATCTAATAATGGATATTTTCTATTAGTATCAATAACAAGCTTTAGTAAATCTCCATAATTAATATAGTGCTGAATTATTTTAGCAATGCTTTCTGTATTCTCAACTTTGTTTAATTCATTTGTAAAATACTGGCTTCTTGGTGTATTGGTTTTTAAATGAGCTATTTGATTAGCAATAACATCAAAGTATGGCTCATCAAATTTATTTGGATGACTATTTAGAAAGTTAGTGCCAGTAGACTCTTTAATCAATTTAATTTTATTCTTTCCGTATAGTGCCTTTTCAATTTCAACTAGTTTATGAATTTTATCTTTTTCAGTATGAGTTACTGTATCTAATTCTTCTTCAATATTTTCAATTAATTCACTAAAAACATATTCTTCTCCGTCAATTTCAATAAGGTTAGTAATTACGTTTAAGTGCTCAAAGGTTTCTTCAACAACTCCATTGTCATGGTTAATAAAGTATTCATTTAGTTTATCAACATTTGTATATATTTTTAATTCATTAAAACTACAATCCTTATCAAATTTATGTGCCATATCATCAACATAATCAATAAAATCTTTTGACTCAAATTCGCTTTCATCAATCTGAAGTTTGATATTAATTTTTTCTGCTTTAATATATTTTACTAAATTATATAATGTGCGGTAATATATATTTTTTCCTTTCTCATTATCTATATCTTTCTTGCAGCTGTAAATAATCTGATCAGCAATCATTTTTGCTGTTCTTTTAGAAGTTTTTTTGAGAATATTTTTGTGCCAATTTTCTAGAATCTGAAAATCTTCTTCTGGTCTATTTCCAAGATTGTTTGCGAATTTTTCCCAATATGATTTCAAATGCTTTTCTGGGATAACATCTTCAACTTCTTCCAATATTATAGACACTGTTTCTGGTCTAAATGAAAAATTACTTTTTTGAATTATTTTATCAAAATATACTTTAAATTCAGTATGCTTTTTTACGGTATTTAAAGTTTCAATATTAGGTCTAATAAATAGTTCCTCAATATTATTTTTTAATAGGATTTCATTGGATTTTTCCTTTTCTACGTTATATACTATTGCTGCCAAACTTTCTTCTAATTCTTTATCATTTCTAAATAAATGCTTTTCTTCTTTCAGAAAATGTTTGCCAGAAATAGCTACCAACGGGTTTTCCAATATATCTTTGCTTCTTAATATATATAAAGCCAAGTACTTAATATCAATATTACTATTGTGTTGAAGATGTAGTGAAACAAGATTATTTATGAATGTTATGATATCTCTAGGCCTTCTATAATTGATATCTAAAACCAACTCGAACAGAGTAGATATTAATTCTATATCATCTTTTTGTACAATTCCACCAAATGCTTGCTTAAATTTTTGAGAAAAAAACTTTTTCCAATCTGATAATACTGGAGGAGATATTCTAAAAGTTGTTGAGAATGTTTTACCTATGAAGTTATCAACTTTACTATCATCATCTTTTTCTTCAAAATGATTAGATAAATGTTGCTTATCAAAAGGAATTATTACCCAAACATTATCAACTTTCTCTTCTGCAAAAAAAGTATGGATTGAAGACCAAAGAGATAATACTTTTTCGCTATTGGAAAGCCTATCCATATTATCAAATACGATAACAAGACCATCAGACTTTAAATCAGCTGTTATTTTTTCAAAGTATTCTTTAAACCTTCTAACTGTAGGCTCATCTTCAATAGTGTGCTCCTGCTCTTCTGATGTTAAATCTGAACCACTAAACACATACAAAAGACGTTTTAGCCTTTCCTTGAAATTTAAATTTTTAGTATCATCATCATTGTCAAACCTATAGTAATCTTTTATCATTTCAAATAAACCATAACTAAAAAATAGGAATGGAATTATATATTTTAAACGAAGTGATAATTCCATTTCGAAATCTTCATGCAAAACATTGAAAAATGAGAACAAAAGAATTGAAGCCATTATAAAAATCCAATAAAATTTGATCTTAGGGTATTTTTGCGTAGTAGTACTTGATTTTTTTGCTAATAATTTTTTTAGTTCATTTTCCCAATCATACTTATTCTTAAATTTATTTTCAGTTTTTAATTTTGATATTAAGTCTTCAAGAAAAGTTCTTCTTGTTAAATCTTCTTGATGAGCCCAAGCATCGTAGGTATAGAATATATAATCGGATTTAATACTCTTAAATTTCTTATTTAAAATCCCAACTACATTTGATTTTCCTGAACCCCATTTCCCTTCAAGACCGATGACATTATTTGGTAAAGCTTTATTCTTTATTAAGTCAAAAATTGTGTTTGCGATTTTTTCTTGAGATTTACCTTCAAATAAATCTTCTCCAGTTGGAGAGCTTGGAATATAAGTTGGTCTTTGATTATTTATTGGCTCGCTCATAAGTACATTTAAAATGTTAAAGTTTTATTAAATCAAGAGCTGTGCCATTCGATAATTCTTTCATTTTTAATAAAATAACTGACAAATTTCAAATAGTTATATTAAAAATATGACAATAAGTCATTTTACTTAATTGATGAAAATTCCATTCCACACACATTATGCTTCCCTCCTACGTCGTCGCATAAAAAGTGTTTACTCGCCACACACTGTTTTAATAAATAGGTGCTCGTGAACCGCAAAGCGGTTTCATTAACATCGCAGAAGAAACTTTTCTTTTTTATTGAATTTATTAAACGTTTGATAAACGTTTTTTGAAGATTTGAACCATAATTTAGGCGTTTTAAATTCAGGATATTCTATATGTAAATACAAATCTGCCCTTCCTATTGGATCTGTATTGTTAATCATATAAATAATTCGTGTTTGGAATTATATTAATGTCAACTATCTGGAATATTACTTACAAATGTATCTTCCAATATCCTCTTGTACCACCAATGCGCTCTAAATATCCTTTTCCCTTGAGACTATTAAGGTGCTTTTGAATGGCAGATTCGTTGATATGTATAACTTCGGCGATTCCAGAACGACTTATTCGGTTATCGGATGATATGATTTTAAGGATTTCTTTTTGTCTGTGGGTCAATTCCTCGATAGCATCTATTACATTATCTCTTTCTTTATCTATTTGACCACCTATTTGACCACTTACTTGACTACCTATTTGACCACCTTCCTCATTATTTACTTTAGTATCTACTTTATCATCAACTTTAGCAGTAAGTTCTTTAGTAACAAAGGTCATTCTAAGAAAGTTTTCAGAAAAACTAAAACTCTCTTTACCATAGTGATCTAAAATACGTGGAATACCAGAACCAAGTTGTTCTACTAACTCCAGATCTTTAAATATGCGCATCAGTTCTTTGTTACGAGGAACTGAAAACCCTTCAAAAAATTCTTGCTGACTCAATCCTTCTGGTAAACCTCCAGCAGAAGTAATTTCAATTCTATCTGAAAAAATCTCAAACTTGGGTGGCACTTCATTGGTATAATCATTATGCACAAAAGCATTAATAATGGCTTCACGCAAAGCAATAGGATTCCAAAGATGGCTTTGTTTCCGCTCCTTTGAAGTGATTTTTGTAGCTGTTCTGTTTTCTACCGCAATTTTATCTATGACTTGTTTGGTTGACTTTGCCAAACACTCATTGCCATACTCATTGCTTTCTATTAAATCTATTCGATTTGTACCAGAATACTTAGCCACTTTAATAGAGGTATTATTCTTATCTGCCAAAAGATAAGCTGCATAATTATATGCTCCATCTTCTGTAAGCAATTCTAAATTTTTAGCAAATGCGCTACCTAATTTATAGCCTGATTCTTCATAATATATTTTCAGTTGGCTAAACGTCAAGTCTTGTGTTGCTGCTTTAATTTTACTTATGGAATTTCGGGTACGTTTGGAAAAGAGCGTGTCAATCATTTTTTGAGGCATTGGTTCTGCAGCAGTTCCCATACGGATAAAGCAACCCTTTTCACTCATACCATATTTTCTTATATGATATGGTTTTTCCGGTCCACTAGCCACAATGATTTTTATGATATTCTTGCCCTCTCGTTCTTCACTAACAATATCAAACAAACCCAATGCTGAGGGTTTAATATTGTTCTTCAACCGATCCTTTATCTTTAATTGGTCGCTATCTGAATCAGCCAGACCATAGGTGTTTCCAAGTTTATCTATACCCATAAAGATAATACCACCTTCCCGATAATTGAGAAATGCAATAACTTCTTTTTCTAAATCATCCGTTAGCTCTCTTTTATATTCTATACGGTTGGTTTCGCTCATAAAAATTGAAATGGTGTTATTAATTTCTAACTATTTAAGCTATAAAGATACTGATATTAATTTTTGAAAATAGACTTTACCTCCTCATAAACCCTATCAAAATTAGCTTGCAAGTCAGCATCAGAATAGTCATGTTGTTTCGTCGGCAATCGCTTTTCTATTTTAGGCAGTTTAAATTGTACTTTCCTGTCTTTTCCATCTGCAAACGTAATAAATTCGCCTTCTCTTAGTCTAAAAAATGCATCAGCTCTAATTTTAGCGACTTCACGCTCGCCTGTCGTAATCCGTGTATCAAAATTGAGATTGTGTCCTCGATTAACGCTTGTGGTTTCTTTCTTTACGATTTCAAAAAAACGCTCGTAATATTTCGCTGTATCTGGATCGTTTACCTTTCCGAAGAATTGATACGATAAATTACTTAAAATTGCTTTACTAGCCTTATCGCCATACATCATATCATTTTGAATTTTGTCTTGCATCACGTAAATGGTAGCAATATCATAGCTACGTAATGTGGCTGGAATTCGGTGCATATTTAGCAACCTAATCGTTGGTGCTTCTTCCATTAAGAGAAACGAAGCATTTGAATTTCTCACACTCATTTGTTTGGTAATGGTGTGAATAATAGTTGCTATGATTGGCGAATATGCAGTCTCATATTTCGGATTATTGACTACTGAAATCGCTAAAGGTTTTTCCTGATTATTAATATCAAGTGGCACGTCATCTGCGGACAAGGTCATGAAAATGCGCTGTGTACTTATTTTCTTTAGCGCATTGGCCAGCGTGCTTTTTACACCAGCAGTTTGTCTGTCGGAATCCTTACCACTAATAAATGCATCTGCCATTGCTCTGGATGTAGTGTTAGAACTCAAAAAAGCAATTAGACTATCTGTGTCCAGGAATTGATAAATGGCTATTAAATGTGGTAATGTACAAAGGTGTGGATATGAAGTTCTCAGTTTCCAAATCAAACCACCAATCAAACCTTCTGCTGCATCGTTAAAAAATTTTGTTGTTCCTATACTTCCGGATTCTCTTTGTTCTAATAAGTTTTCAATTAGTACTCTTGCAACCTCGTTTACACTTTCTTCATTAGTCATGTATCTTGGTGCAATAGGATTCACTCGGTCATAAATAATATCGAATGAAATCACTTTAAAATCAATCCCGTTGTTTTCAAATAAAGGGAATGCCATTTCTGTGATTTCGAAATTTTTATAATCGTGAATCACACCCGAAAATTTGTGTTTACTAAAATGCTGAAGAAAATTAAAAACCACACTTTCGGTTTTTCCGCTTCCTGCAGAACCAATTATTGAAGCTCCTCTTTTGATGTTGTTTATTTTGAAACTTCCTCTTTTTACTTTAAAGTGAACTTGGTGCTTATTGTTAGAATCTAAAGTTTCATTCTCATTGTGAAGAAACACATATAAAATCGTATTGATAAGCAAAAGTGGACAACCAATATATAGCACTTGTACAATCCATTGCATTACAAAAGCGTTCAATTTAAGAAGCAATACTAGACACATAACAATCAAAATTAGGTTTATCGTAAAGGCATATCTCGTCATTTTGAAAAGGCTAAAAAACACCAAGCTCATTCCAAATAGTAATCCAACTGTAAAAGCGACTCCTTGTATTTCCATATTATATACCTATTGAACCAGACTTAATTGCCACGTCCACACCACGTTTTAAATATCTAATGGTTTTAAGTGCCAACTGCACTTGATTGGTTGGAATACTCATAATGGGTACTCCTGATTTCGCGAGCATTTTAAAAGCTATGGCTTTCTCACTAGCAGGTAATCCTAATAATGTTGTGAAGTATAACTTTGGATTTTTAATGAAATCTTTCTTGGATTTATAGGATTCTGCATAGTTGCGTTTGTAGCCAAACGTTTTGTCAAAAGTATTTTCAGCTTTTGTAAAAAATGAATCCCTGTCAAATCCTCGTTTTACAATTTTACCATGCATCTCAACTTCAGAAGCTTTGTGTTTAGATCCTGGCGATAAACTCACAGAATTTGATGCATCCTTTCGGCTCACGATGATATGAATATGACTTTGGTTGCCATCTTTTTTCATGCCTTGAACAATACGCTTTCCGTCTTGTTGATGTGGTGCTTCGGCTTCAAGTTTGGCTATTTGGGATTTCATTTTCTTTATGTTTCCATCCAATTGCTGATTTTCTATTTTCCGAATTTCATTTTTAAGCTGAAGTATTTTTGTTGCAAAAGGTTGGTTTTCTTTTACTTGTTTATCCGTGCCTTTAAACGTTCGTTGATGTTCAATTTTGGCGAAATATTTTATATCATCAACTGTTATCGGTTTACCATTAATTTCTCGATTGAAGGACGTTGCATAATCGTTCATTATGGCTCTGGTATATTTTTTTAAGTCTTCGGAATTATTCTGCAATTGTCGTAATTCATATTTACTAGGACTAACTGTAATCGAATAAAATTTCGGTTCTTTCTTTTTGAGTTTTGCAGTATTGCCATCGATTTCCTTGACCACTTCTTTGGCTTGAATTTCATCTCCATATTGATTAAAAAAATGTTCAACATCTTCTTGCTCCAAATCTTGATTTTCCTTCTCCAGATACTCCACGAAATCTCCGGCACTTTGTGAATATTGTCCTCCTAATTTTTGTGCTGTTATTGTTATGTACATAATTATTTTATCATTCGTTATCAGTTTCCAATCGTTCTTTAAACTTTACTTCTCCCTTTTTTTGAGGTATTTCTTTTTCCAGAATAAGAGGCTTTTGAGTGGTTTCTGTTTCTTGAAACAAAGCTTGTATCATTGCGACTGTAGGTTTGGTTTGGTTCTTTTCGATATCCTTCATAATGGCAATAACACCATTAATACGCTTCTTGATAAGTGCTTCCAAAGTCTGCATTTTTGGACCAATAGACTCCTCTGGAGAAATGCCGTTTTCTTCAAAAAACTCGATCATCAATAGCAATGTCATCGATTGAGACTTTGCCATTTTTTTGCAAAAATTTCGAAATTTGATAGCCACAGAAGCTTTAATTCCAAGCTTCTCAAAGCGTTCATTTTCATATTCTTTATCCATTTTTTCTGAAAAAATTTGTTGTTTTTATTGGGTTACGAGGATTTTTTCTGAAAAAACTATGTTACAAATTCAAAAATCAAAACAATCAATCGCCGAAAGGTGTTGATTTTACTAGGGTTTTGAAAAAACTGAAAATCGTAACATCGCGCTAGCGTGTTACCCTCTTGCTATTCCTTTTCGTCCAGCTCGCTGGACAAAAAAAATACCATTACATCCAAAAATGTAATGGCTTTTTCTGTAATACGAATTGAAATTAGATTTTTTAAGAGTGTTATTCTTGAAGTTTAAAAGTATCTTTAAGGAATGGCTCTTTTTGTTGCAGATTATAAAATAGAAGAACAAAAAAAAGACCTTTAAAAAACTTAAAGGTCCTGGGTTAATAATTCGATTTTAAATATTAAAAACATAGTCATAAGAATATAAATTTCTTAGAGCTTCTTCTTCCAAAAGTATATCATATTCAATATGATGTTCTTTGGCGTAGCGTTTCAAATCATTTCCAAATTTATGCTCAACATCTTTTTTGGAAACCGAAACCAAACGTTCTTGGGTTTCGTTATCAAGGTTAGTATAATTGAGATATACCATAACTCATATTTTAATATTCGCTTGGAAGCATTAGCGTATTATCTACGAAAAATAATCGCAATTCATCCAAAGGAAAATCGGTTACATTATATCTATGTGTTTCAAAAATATTGCCATTCCCATCGCTATATTTAATGATAGCTTCGCATTGTTTTTCAAACTGTTCCTTTTCAGAAAGTCGCTTAAAATCGATGGTAATAAAATGACTTCTATTTGATAAACTTTTTGCAATTACTGATGCATCTGTAATCAACCAAAAGCATTCCGCTTCGTTAGCTAAATATTTCAATCCGTCAGTAAAATGAGTTCCAATTAATGGAATTTTAAAGAACATTTCTGTACCACAAAAATGTTGCAAATCGGCTTTTATTTTGTTAACTTTATCATTCATTGTAATTCTATTTTATAAGATTAATAATGAAAAAGAGAGCGCAACTTTTCGACAGGAACGCTCTCTTTTAATTTGAATTATTCTGTAGCGTTATCGCCTTTAATTCCTAAAAGCAAGATTTCATCTACGACCACTTCGGTAACGTATCTCTTTTCTCCTTCTTTGGTTTCATAAGAGCGTGCCATCAATTTTCCCTCTAGTGCTACTTCTTTTCCTTTGCCTACATATTTCTCTACGATTTCGGCAATCTTTCCCCATGCTACAATATTGTGCCATTGGGTGTTTGTCACTTTTTCACCTTTAGAATCCTTATAAGATTCATTGGTCGCAATTGAAAATTTTGCAACTTTCTTTCCGCTTTCAAGGTTTGTGATTTCTGGCTCGTTTCCTACGTTGCCAATTAACTGTACTTTGTTTTTTAGAGTACTCATAATTAAAAATTTAAAGATTAATATTGACCTATCTGAACCATTCAGAAAGGCTTTGTTATTGATTTACTTATTATATCCAGAGCGTTTTCCTTTTTTTGTTTTTTTAACTTTTGTTCCGCTTCCTTTTTATTGATTTTGTAAGATTTCATAAGATTCATTTTAGATTTACTTCCCATAGTGCCACCGCTGTCACCTTCTTTTTGTTGCTTATAGCTTTCGATATTCAGCTTTGTTTAGACATATAAAAAGTGCGAGCGAGTTTATCCTGAGCGTAGACGAAGGGAGCCTGATTATGCTGTCGTTCAAAGCTGAATGTTGTTATTTTGCTATCAAAAAAAGGTATGACGGTGTTGGATTACGGAAGTGATTCTAAAGTCTTTGTGAAATACAAAATCATAGGAAGTGGAACAAGATGCAAATACATTTTTTCTTATTTGGCGGACTTGATTCACGCTTTTTACTTGGGAATGAAGCCCTTCGACTGCGCTCAAGACAGGTTTACCTTTCCAGAGCAACGGAAAGGGTTAACGTAATGAAGAGTCAAAAGTGGGGATTAGGTCCAAGACTTTGATAATGAAGCTCTTTTTCTGGAATGAAGTTTTTACGGAATGGAAGGAAATGTGCTGAATGGAATAGTACTAATTTTTCTCCCTATAAGTTTCATGTTAAATATTAAAATAACTTCTCTTGAATATCTAGAATACCGTCAGATTTTGAAATTTTATTCTTTTTCAAAATACCCTTTAGAGCTTGTCGTCGTTTAGCATAAATCCATTGTCTCAGATTTTTTAAGAGTCCTTTTTCATAACCTGAAAGTTCTTTTGGTGCTATTTCAATCATAGCTTCTAATTGGTCTTTACTTTTGGTCTGCATTGCATATTGAAGTCCTAGCCATGTGTAAATGTTTGCCCATTCTGTTTGCATGGGTGCTTCATAAGTTCTTGGCATCATATAGGCTAAAGTCTCTGTAAGTGATGCCATTTTATCTCCTGTCATTGAGCAAATTATTCGTGATAATTTTATTCTACCAAGAATATCCTTTGGTATAGTATCTTGCCATACGGATTTAAAAACAATGATTGGACTAGCAAGGCAATCCATAAAATCGAAAACGAAATCGCTCTTATCCTTTTTAGTTGGCTTTACTACTTTTTCTTTTGCTAATATCGGCTTAAATTTAAAACCGAAATCGAACTGAACTACTTTTAAATTTTCCATGATGTGAGATTTTAAATTAAACGCTATCTAATAGTACTTGATAATTTGTAGGATGCTTATCTCTGTAATAAGCTAAATGACTTTCTCCACTATCAACATCGTAATTTTCACTACTTAATTGATAATGTTCTTCTGCTTCTTGTAATGACATGTTGGATTTTTCAGATACTTGTTTCATAATTCTAAGATTTTTTGATTAAACAATATTTGAGCACTACCAAAACGGAAGCTAAAATCACAGCTCAAAAGGAAACGGAATAAATAAGCGTTGGATGATGCGTAGGCTTTATGCTGTAGTCTTTTGATGGGTGTGTTTTACGAGTTTATCTTTGCGCTACTATTGAATGAATCTTTTTTTTTATAGTACCGTCATTTTTTAGAAGTAGTTTGAACAAAAAATAAGAGCCAGCACGAATGCTGACCCTTACTTCCAACAACAAAAACTAATCGGTTAATTCCTGAATTTTCTTTTCAAGATTTCCTATTCGCTCTTTCAAACGTGCTTCGCGCTTGTTTCTCTCTTCTGCATATTCCTTTTCAATATTGGCAATTTTGGTTTTATAATACCCTTGCATCACATTGTAGAATGAAATGTTTGTCAAATTATTAACGTGATTGCTTTCGCCAAAATGTACTTGCTTGGTAAGGATGTACCGAATCAGCTTATAAAAAATTCCCTTTTTGAAATTCTTTTTGAAGTTCTCGACAGTTTCCACATCAGTCTTCTTAGATGTGTTGCCCAATAATTTTGAAAAGTGTTTTTGTCGACCTACATAGTCCACATTGTTTTCAAATAAGGTTAATGAGAAAGCCACCATTTCATCTACCGAAAGCGTTTTCTTCTTTTCAATATAATCGGGCTCACAAATTAAACCTTAATTAATTGAATTTCAATTAGTTTGGGTTTTTTTTGTTTATAGTTGTGACCGATTTGTGACCACCATTTTTCTTATATTAATATAAGAGTTATTTGTGACAACACAGCATTAGCAAGTTTTTACAATTATTTTAGTTCGATTCCCACCTTGAGTACTAAAAAACCACCTAATTTCTTAAGTGGTTTTTAATGGTTGGTTATTTACTTTATCAATAATATAAATATTATCCTAGCACTATAATACCATATTTTAATATTTAATCCATTAACTTATGTTTAGTGTTATTTCTTTTTGAATTTATTCAATCGGTATTCTTTCAGCTTGACTAATCTTATTCATTAGTCTCAAATAACGCTTAGTGGTTTATTTAAGAATAAATCTTATTATTTCTCTTTTGTTGTCAGAACATCTGGATGATGTTTCTAAAACAACTGAATCTTTAACATAGTGAATATTTAATTTAAAATTGTGTATTAATTCGTTATATTTGAGTGAATTACAAATATTCCGTTCATGAAATTATTAAAGCTAATAATTTTGGTTTTTACAGTTTGCTTTAGTGTAAATATAAATGCACAAATGACCAATATGGATAAAGCAAAGCTATATTTTAAGCTAGCCCAAGATCAATTCAATGCAAAAAATTATAAGGGCGCACTGCAATACATTTCCAAAACCGAGCAGGAAATTATTGAATTTCGGAGCAAAGATAGCACTCATATTAAAGATAGTAATCACCATAAAGATAGTTCTTCTGCTACTATATTGAATTTAAAAATAAAGACATTATATGAATTAAATGAGCACAAAAAGTTGCATTCAGAATTTAAGAAATTTGAAAACAAGTATATTATTATGGCAAGTAATGAACTTAAAACCGAAACTTTTAATTATTACGCAAAAAGCGAAGAAAAAATCAAAGAATTAAAGAAGAAAAATCACGAAATTGAATGGAAAGGTGGTGTTATTAAATTGTTTGAATATGTTAATTGTGAACGCTGCCAAGGAGCTGGAAATTATTCAGAAACTATTGAGAAATATGGAAAAAAACCGTTGTTTAAAAAAGACAAAGTTGTGACATGCGAAATTTGCAAAGGAAAAGGGATTCGATTAATATATAATGGGAATAAAGAAGAATTAAAAGATTCAACTTTACAAGAATTTAAAGATTTATATCAAAATGAGATTAATGCCTCTAGTGAACAGAAATATGATGAAACATGGATAAACCAAAAAATTAAACTATATGCTCATAATGATTCATATGAGATCAATAATGATAATAGTCTAAAATTAGATTATAAAGGAAATAATAAAAAATTGAAGGAGTTAACAAGAAAAGGATTTATAGTTTTATTTGATAAAGAGATTAAAGAGTATCTAGAAAAGCACAATGAGTAATATATGTGTTTTCTAAGTTTAGACTTAATAAGATGATACTCTAATTATCTGAATTATTGAGCATTCGGAAAGCCTCCAGTATTTTATGTGCATATGCATACCATATGTTAACACTAACATTACCTGCTCCAAAATTTCGAAGTTCCACAATAACACCTTCAGCTTGTTTTTTCTTTGGCCCTACTAATTCGTTCCCCTTATTGTCATCATTCCATGTCACCTCAAGTTCAGGTCCCGTTTGAGCAGAATAGTATACATTACTAAGCCAAGTTCTTATGGACATTGATGGAGTATCTGCTGTTCTGGTGGCTGCCTTTTCACCAAAATTAACATTGCGACTAGCCAAAGGGACCAATGGGTCATCTATATTCACATATTGATTTCTGGCTATAACTACAGTCATTATATCCAACCAAAATTTATTAATTTTTGGACGATCTTTAATCAACTTCCAATAACCTGCAAAATGGCTTCTTCCGAGTACGTTGAGATTCATCTTGGCAGTACCAAAGGGACTGTTATCGGGATTGTGCAGATCTATTATATAATTGGCAACCATTGCGACTAAACCTAAATAAGAAGTTGAAGGTTGGCCTTGGAGGTTCACAACAGCATCATAAGTCTGCCCTAATTCATTTTCCGGATGCGCGATTAGTGTTGTATCACCATATGGAAGACCTGCTGCAAAAACCTGTAGCATTTGTAATAACTTGTTAAGTTTTATTCCTCCAGTTACCTGCATGTTGCCTGTTGATGCCTTCCCTTTGCGGGTGAAACTATCATAAACTTTTCCTTCAGGGTTCTTGGCATGTACAGTCGCATCTTTTACAACATTAACTAATTTTTTACTCTGCTTATATTCGTCATATGGTGCAGTTACATACTCAGCAATCCACGGATTGTTTGAACCTTCCAGAACAAGTTCCCAACCGTCTCCATCCATTACTCGTGTTCCTTTTACAGCATTTACAGGAGCTTCAATATCAATTTGTTCGGTTTCAATTTCAAAACCTACTTTTCTTTGAATAGGCACACCTATTTTCCCTAATTCTTCGGAAATCGGTGAAATGTTAAATTGTTCTGTAATTGCTTTTGCACCCATGATGTCAGCCTCATGTTCAAGGGCGTGATCGTCGTTTATCTCCACACCTCTTTTCAATTGCATGGTCGGCCTTACTCGACCCTGAGCCTGTTGAACAACATGCCAGGCTTCATGAGGTAAGTGTTTTTCCTGTCCTGGTCCTAAATGGATATCTGTTCCTTGTGCATAAGCATGGGCTTGCAGTTGCCCAGGTTTGTCAGAGTTACGATGTACTTTTACATCATCCATAGAATAGCCAGATAAGCTTTCAATGCCAGCTTTTAAATTGTCTGGTAAGCCGGTATTATTTTCTTTTTTTTGAATAATTTGTTCTTGGGAAGTATAACTATCAGCTATTTTTTGCAATTTTCTCTGAACTACAGTCTCTGACCGGTTATCGGTTAATTGAAAAGTAGCTTCGTGACTGCCTTGCGGATGAGCTTCACCTTTATAAACTGAAGGACTTTTATTCTCTTGTGTTTTATTGGTGTGCGTTTTCATTCTTTCACTTTTCAGATATCGGTTTATTAATTATACAATCATGGTCTGGTTAAAGAAAGGATCATCATTTTGTTCACATTCTTCTCTCCACTCGACGAGAATGAGTAGTGCTTCTTGCAAATTCTCGCATTTTTGTATGCCATGGCTTTCAGTTTCAGAAACAATATATCCACCTTTAATACGCTTAACCGCCGCATCATGAATAGGGGACGTAAGACGAAGTGTTTGGTCAACATCTAGCGATTTAATGTCAGCTTTAATGGCATACGTTTCCAAAGTAGAATCTTCATCATGCTTCCAATTTTCTCTGTTTTTGGGTGTTTGCTCTAGACCGAAATTTGCCGCTTGATAATCCAAACCCTGTGGACTTCCTACTGCCGGAGGAACTTGATTCATGATGTGATAAAGGGAAGCCTTCCTTGCAAATGTACATGCATTAAATATGCTAGTTGAATTAAGTTGGTCACCACCATCAAGTAGATTGTCAATTTCCGTCCATAACTCCGCCAAGTCATCTCCATTTACGGAAAGTACATAAGACCATCCATCACACCAGCCACTCTCAAGGGCTCTATAGCCCCAGGCATAATCGGCGCGAAGCTGATCTAAGTTGTTTATAGCATTTGCTTGCCAGAGCTGAATCATCTCATCCTGAATTTCTTCTTGACTATGTGATGGCTTACTAACAGAAATCGGTTCCTCTTTGCCCTTTTTCTTCTTCTTTTTCTTGTTCATTTGGATTGGCTGTAGTTGAGAGGTATAACCATCTAGATGACTGTTATTTGCGATTTCCTGCAATTTCCTTTGGACTACGATTTCAGGCCGGTTATCTGTTAACTGAAAAGTAGATTCCTTCTGGCTTTGAATCTGAAAATTACCATTAGAAACCGATTTGCTTTTATTCTCATCCGTTTTGTCAGCGTGAGTATTCATAATTTAATCTTTTCAGGTTTTGGACTATTGTCTTTAACATTTTAAATAATGGGTTGTTTTAATGCCTTTTGGGAGTTTATGCTGGTTTTTTGCATATTATTTATTCCGAATCGTTCAATTAATTCTTTACTATTGTTTACGTTTTGTCATATTTCAAATTTGACTAGAGATATTACTATTATTATTTCTTTTTCTTTTTCGCTCCCTTTACTCTGGTCTTATCATTCCAATTTTTTACTAACATAAAGTGTTTTGGGTCGCTATTATATATTCTGAAAATATCTGATTTTGCTTCACCACTAGAGTTACCATGAGAGTCCCCCTTTTTACTGCCAGCTGTAGTTTCATCGCCTTTATTTAGACCTCCATCTTGCTCGTGTGTACCCATCTTTCTTAGTATTATTGTTCTGTCTTCATTTGATAAGTTTTTTTCCCACCATTCTTGCGCACTTGGCGCTTCATCTCCAGTATCCAACTTTGGGCATTTGCACTTTTTTACATTTTTGTTACAATGATCGCATTTTGTGAATTGGATTGCTTGATCACTTCTATTCGTCATCTCTTGCAGTTTATGTTGAGTAACAGTCTCAGGGCGATTGTCAATAAACTGAAATGTTGATTGGATATTGCTCTGCTTTTGAAAGTTGTTATTTGCTTCAGATCTCCTTTCGTTTTCTTTAGTCTTGTCAAAATGAGTATTCATGATTTTTTTTTAAAAGTCTTGGTTTTATTACCTATAATGGTTTTAATAGCGTTTATTTTTTGTTTTAGGCATTATACACTCATTTATTATATTTCCTTTAACTCTTATTTTCTTGAAATTCATAATTCATCACTTATAAGCACCATATTGGGGCTTTTTAAAAGTTTTGAGAAGCACTTCTACCAATTTCGACTTCGGATTTATGATAATTAATATTTTACTAACAATGTTTTCTCACTGTTTTCTTCTTGACCTAGGTTCGTTAGAACAGCCATAGCTTCATTTAAAATAGTCATTTCATCATGACTACCACCTTTATCTGGATGGTACTTAAGGGCAAGCACTTTATAAGTTCGATTTAATCGATCTACATTATTAATACTAATGCCCATTACTTTTAGTGCGATTTGTATTTCACCAATATTCTTAATAGATTTTGGTAATGCCACATCTAAGGAAGGTGACACAGCCAGTTTTTCAACCTCAGACATATTTTGTAAAGGAATCGCTTGACCTTTTACACGACACCCTATGCCTCCCTCATCCTTCAAACTCTGAATGGATATTTCTCGCGGAGCAAAATGAACTTCGTCTACTACTTTTACTTCTTCTACCATAAATCTATAAAAACGAGCTTCCAATTCAGGTGCAGCACCATTGGTAATGTAATGCCTTTTCCCATCAGAACCTTGTACGTATTCTCCGTTAAAGAAATTGTATCTGGATTCTGAATCACCATCATCATGATGCTCTAGGTTTAACCTGAGTACTTTGATACCAGATGCCAGTAAATCTTCTGATGCTTGGTTTTCTAATTTACATATTAGTGTTAACTTTTCTATTGCCTTTGGATTAGAATTATCTTTAGCTTGCTCTAATTTCAATTTCTCACTGCTGTCATTTACAATAACCACACCATTGCCAATTGACATCAAACCCATATCTAGATGGAATTTACCAGGTTGCTCAACAGGGATAATCTGACTTGGCTTTAAACCAAAATCCTCTGCCATAATTTGGATAACCATTTCGGAGGAAATATTATAAGCATATGATGTTGCGGAAACAGAATCTTTACCTATAAGTAAGCCTGTTTCTAACGTAATCATGTTCCCACCTTCAATATATGACCGTATATGTCCGACGACTTCGTTTCTATCTTCCGCTTTTACCGCTTCTTTTTTTAGTTCTCCCGTCTTTCCTTGATTCACTTTATATCCCTTAGTTATTAAATCCTGAGTACCACGTGGCCATCTAGCTTGTCTTCCCAAAGAAATTCCTTTTTCTAAATCATCAGTTTCAAACTTTCGCAAAATGGCTACGTTTCCGTTTATTAAATGTTCAACGCTATCTTCAGCCCATGAAGAAAATCTTTCGTTACTTAAAATTCGAATTTTATATTTTAACGATTTAAATTTAGTTAATTGTTTTGTTACTTTGATTTCATCTTTCTTGGTTGTCCAAATAATTAAGGTAAATCCGATTCTATTAGCAACCTCGGCCAAGAAACCTACATATTTATCTAGAAGATTTATGTCACTCTTAAAGTGTACGTTTAATATTGAAACAGCATTGTTGGGAGATTTTCCCGCTGGTGAAGAAGAGCCAGTGTCAGATTTGGGAACTTGTTCCAAGTCGAATAGATGAGTCAGTCTAAGCTCTTCCACATCAAGTTTTAATTTTTCTTGTAGTGCTAATCTTTCCTCAATCGTATACGCCCTGTAAATTTTTCTTTTCTCGGTTATATCACTTTTTTCATTCCAAGCTTTTTCTTGTAATTTTTCATTCTTAATTTCTTCTAATAACTCATTGGCTAAATTCCATTCATCTTCTGCCTTTAAACCTCTTACCCAGCTACGGGGAATAAACCCTTTTTCTTTTAATTTGTTTTTTTTATCTTCTCGTGACCATTTCGTATTCCAGACAATTTCATCTAGAATCTTAATTAGCTTAAGTTGAGCCACCGAAGAATCGGATGGGACTGATATATTAATATCATGATTCGATTTCAGTTGCGTCGTAATTAGCTCTAAGTAAGATGCTTTTTCCCCCATCACATCTGCCTCTTTCTCCAATCCGACGTCATTATTTACATTTATGCTGCCTTTCATTTGCAAAGTAGGCTTCACTCTGCCTTGTTTTTGTTGCACCACATGCCAAGCTTCATGAGGTAAATGTTTTTCCTGTCCTGATCCAAGATGTATTTCTGTTCCTTGAGTATAAGCGTGAGCTTGTAATTGTGCTGGTTTGTTAGAGTTGTAATGTACTTTAACATCATCCATTGAATAACCAGAAAGATTTTCGATACCGAATTTTAGATTGTCAGGTAAACCCGTATAGTTATCTTTTTTCCGGATAGACTGCTTCTGTTGAGAAGGGTGGCTATTTGCATTTGTTAGCAATTGAATTGTTTGTCCAGTTTCCGAAATAATATTAGCCATATTTTGAAAAGCTCTTAGCTGTAAAGCTTGAGGACTGTTATTTACCATTTCCTGCAGCTTTCTTTGAGCAACTGCCTCATAGCGATTATCTAAAAATTGAAAAGTAGAGCTATCACTTTTATGCATTAGACAATCTACGGCAGAAACCGATTGGCTTTTATTTTCTTGTGTTTTATTAACGTGAATATTTATATTTTTTATTTTTTAGGTTTTATTATGTTCTTGCTTTCAATTATTGCTGCCATAATTTGTTCGTTCGAATCTTTTATCCTTCCTTTCTTTTTTCCAACTAATTTCTCCTTGCTCATTTCTCCCTTTATCAACATTTTGACTATGAACTTCTTCCCAATCACCACTTGCAGTATTAACTTCTCCTACTTTTTTCCATTTATTTCTTGATTCACCTATCTTATGATGTAATTTATCGTATTTCAATTTATTTTTAGGTCCAACTAAATAATGACTTGCTGCATCTGGGTCAGTTCTCACTTTTAAGTCCTTTTGGAATTTGGAGCTATCTATTTGGAATATTCCTTCCGAACTCTTTCCTTTTCTGCGTCCTTCTTCTTCTTCATATGAGTCTGATACTGACATCCCTTGTGGAGTGTCTCCAATTTGACCTCTAACAATATCACCAGAATCAATCTGTAGTTCGGCTCTTCTTACTCCCAATTTTGTTAGGCCTTCTCCAACAGTAGGTTTTTCGCCCTCATTTTCAAATATTTTAAAACGTGGTACCCGTTGAATAAGGACACCTATTGAAGTAGTTGTCTTTTGTTGGTTACCGATACTCAATGCATCAAGAACTTTCCTTTGTGCAAAAGCCTCAGACCGATTATCAACAAACCCAAATCCTTGTGTCTCATTGTTTTTCATTTGCAACGCCTTATTCCCCATAGCATCAGCCTCTTTCTCCAATCCGACGTCATTATTTACATTTATGCTGCCTTTCATTTGCATGGTTGGCTTAACACGCCCTTGTTTCTGTTGCACTACATGCCAGACTTCATGAGGTAAGTGTTTTTCCTGTCCTGGCCCTAAATGGATATCTGTTCCTTGTGCATAGGCATGGGCTTGCAGTTTCCCAGGTTTGTCAGAGTTGCGATGTACTTTTACATCATCCATGGAGTAGCCTGAGAGATTTTCTATTCCAGTCTTTAAATTATCAGGTAATCCAGTATTGTTTTCTTTTTTCTGAATAGGTTCAAATTTCCCTTGCAGTAATTCTTCTTCTTCAATTTCTTGTTTTTGTACAGGACAAAACTTACCCTGTAACAATTCTTCGTCTTCTAATTCTTGCTTCTGGATTGGTTTTCCATTTTGATTGTTGACCATTGCTTGCATTTTTTTTTGCATGATGGCTTCAGGACGATTGTCTACAAATTGGAATGTTGCGTTGTTAATATTTTGCTTTTGAGAAACCTTACTTGTTGAATGAAGGTTTTTATTTTTAGGTGCGTTGCTAATATGGGTATTCATATTTCCTGCATTAATTTAAAAATTAAAGGTTACTTTTAAATGTCAAAATCAAATCCAATCTTGTAAATTGGGCTGCAGAAAAATGATTAAGTTCTTGAAAGATACAGAAAAAAATTATTCTAATTGATGCATTAATTAGCTATTAATATTAAACAAAGCAAAATGAGCGCTTTTAAAGCAAATGCAAATATCATAGAAGGGGAATTAGATTGGTTTCAAAATCTCCTATTACTTAGAGGGAAGATTACTTTTGAGCAATCGTTGCCTGAAGAAGATATATTAAAGATTAAATTACCTTTAATTGGTAATCAAAATTCACCCTATGCCAATCTTATAAAAAAATATGATATGGGTATGGAAGAGAGGCTTGTATTAATTTTGTCATTAATCCCTCATGTAAAGCCCTCTTTATTGGATTTACTTCACATGAAAAACACATTATATGATATCCCATTTACCGAGTTTGGAGGCATAAAACAAGATAATCATAAAGGGTATTTACCCACTGGTGAAACGGCGGTTTTTCTATTGGCAGGTGGTAATATTGAAAAAAGAGTTTCTTTATTAGCATTGTTTAATAATGATCATTTTTTTCATCGCGATGGAATTCTTGAGCTTGAAAAGCTTTCTTCAAATAAACCGATGCTTTATGGGCAATTATCGCTCTCACCTGAATATCTTTCAGTATTGACAACTGGAGTCATGCATAAACCTGATTTTAGTCAACACTTTCCGGCAAAACGGATTTATACATCACAAGAATGGGAGGATTTGGTTTTGAATGATTATTTATTAAATGGATTGGAAGAAATAAAGAATTATATAGAGCACGGCAAATTGCTTAAAAGCAACTATCAATTCGGAAAAAAAATCAAACCAGGATTTAAAGTTTTATTCACAGGTCCACCAGGTACTGGGAAAACATTGACAGCTACATTATTAGGCAAACATTTTAATATGGATGTGTATAAAGTTGATCTTTCTCAAGTAGTTTCAAAATATATTGGTGAAACAGAAAAAAACTTATCTAGAGTATTTGATAAGGCAGAAGCTAAAAACTGGATTCTCTTTTTTGATGAGGCTGATGCACTCTTTGGGAAAAGAAGCAATACTTCTGATGCACATGATAAATACGCTAATCAAGAAGTATCATTTTTATTACAACGAATGGAGGGGTTTGATGGGTTAGTTATTTTGTGTTCCAATTTTAAAAAGAACATAGATGAAGCTTTTTTTAGGAGATTTCAATTAGTGCTTGATTTTGAAATTCCCGATTCTCATCAAAGATTTATTTTATGGCATAAATCAAAAACTGAAGAATTTGATTATGATAAGGATGTCGATGTTCAATTCTTAGCTGAACAATATGAATTGACTGCGGCGTCAATTGTAAACATTCTGCACTATAGTATACTTAAATGTTTAGGAAGAAATGATCAATTAATAAGGCTTGATGATATAAAATCAGGTTTAAGGATTGAACAAATAAAACAAGGAAAAAGTATTTATTAACATTTTAAATAAGCTAATTATTAAATTATTAATTACTGATTATTAGGTATTTAATTATTTGTTTTTGATAAAAATCGTTAAGGCGTATTTCATAAATTGTTAATAATACAAAATGGAGAATGTTAGAAGTCTATAAATAAATTCCTACATTTAAGAATCTCATAGAATATTTTATATATTAATCATTGCGCGGTTATATTTTGAAATTATCATTCTGCTGAGTTGATTTATAAAATATATGATCTATTCCGCGCTCAATTATATTAGTGACCTCTTAAATGAAAATTTAAAGAACGAATTCTCAATTCCTGGGAATACAAAAAAGGTTGTGCTCTCTAATATTTTAAACCCGGATGGTACCTCTGTACAAAATATAGATGACAAAATTGTGTTTTTTCTAATCAAGTTAGATGAAGAAACTACTTTAAAAAACAACCTCAATCGTTCGGTAGATAATGTTGGTGGTGGTTTCGCTCAAAGAAAGGCAACCATAAATCTTAATATGCACATTATTTTCTGTGCAAATTTTGTTGCTCAACAGTATGGAGAAGGATTGCAATATTTGTCAGCTGTTATTCGCTTCTTTCAAAACAACAATGGCTTAGACCCTAAACTTTCCAATAAAAATTCGGAGAATAATCGTTTGCAATTTGAACTTTGTAATCTCGAATTCAGTGAATTGAGTCACGTGTGGTCTGCTATTGGAGGGAAAATATTGCCCTCTGTTATTTATAAAGTGCGACTATTGACTATGAATGGTACATCAGTCAGTAAAATGATACCATCTATTAAAGAACCAAAAAAGGAATTGTAAATAAAGGATGAATCAAAACTTTAATCTTATTGCCACAATATATTTTAAACACAATTATTTCAAAGATGGTGTATTCAAAACTATAGTATTTGCAGTTGCTGAGGATTCAACAAAATTATTGAAAGATTTGGGGATTGTATTTAAATACTTTTCTGGAGGATTTCATTTACTCTCAGCTAATACTGGTTTGTTGGATTCAGAGAGAGAAGAAAATTCACTGAATATATATATATATTGTAATGACCCATATTATATAAATTACACAAACTTGACTAATGCTTATAGTCCAACTAAGGATATATTATATTTTAATAATTTGAAACCTCGTTTTTCGAGAACTGATGACAACGGGAACGACATTTCTTATCTCCATAATGAAGAATATGCTGGTGAATCTGAGATTCTTAGATTAACCAATGGGCAGTTTATAATCCCATCATTTGATTCTACTAAAACATATGCTTTTAATACTTTACCCGATAATAGATTAGATGATGAAAACATTAAGGAATCTAGATTGGTAGAAGGTGAATTCAGTGTTTCAAATGTATCAGAAGGGATAATTAAAATTGTAACTATTGATAAAAATGACACCCAAGAGGAATTAATTGAAGAGCAAGTAAACGAATTGTATCATTATCCAAATGTGATTTGGAAAAAACCAATGGCGATTATTGAGTTGTTTACCAAAACCTTGTCAGACGATTTTGTTAAGGATGGAGAGAAAATTATTTACTGCATAAATTTTAATAATATCAAGACTAAATGGAAATATTTTCTCACAAGCCCTATCTATAAAAAATTTAGTGATTTAAAAATTATCCAAAAAGATAACGGCACAACATTTAGGAAAGCAATAAAAACACAAATACAGGATAATAATGACATTATGATAATTGAATCGGAAAATGAAATTCCATTATTAGAATATTCTGAAAATACATATCAACTCAAGGGATATGACACTAAATTAAGATCTAATAAGTTAATCATTGAGAATTTGGTACACGCTTCGCCTGAGCAGCTGTATTTTAAGTCTCAAAAAAACAATGTTGATAATCAAAATATCGAAGAAGGCACAAGCAAAAAAATCATTTATTCACACATTTATATTTAAAAACAAATTTTATTAATTAACACTAAACATTATGGCAACAAAATTAATGACACCCGGAGTTTATATCGAAGAAAAGGATGCTTTTCCAGGTTCGGTTGTGGCGGTTGAAACTGCGGTTCCAGCTTTTATTGGCTACACCGAAAAGGCTATTAGAAATGGAAAATCTTTAATTAATACACCAGTAAGAATCACTTCGTTAGCAGAATACGATGAACTTTTTGGTGGAGCTTTTAAGGCGAAATTTATTATTGAAGATCCTGAAGAGAATGAAACGAGACCGATTACGAGTATCAATGAAAGTGACAAAGTCGTAGATTATGATAAAAAAAATAAAGCCTATATGTTTCCGAGCATTAAACTTTTTTATGCTAATGGAGGAAGCGCATGTTATATTTTATCTGTTGGATTATATAAACAAGATCCCATTACCAAAAAATTTACTGTGGAAATTGACAAAGAAGAATTACTTGGTGAAACAAAGGAAGAGGGAGGTCTTAAAACTCTATTAAAAGTTCAAGAGCCAACAATGATAGTTGTGCCAGATGCTGTTAATTTGGGTGATGATTGTTATACTGTGTATCAGGCGGTTTTGAAACATTGCTATAAAATGCAGAGTCGTGTAGCTATTTTGGATATTCACGATGGTTATCAAAATAGAATTAGAAGTGAAGATTCTAAAGTCGATATCATAACTAAATTTCGAGAGGATATAGGATCTGAAAACTTAAACTATGCTGCGGCTTACTATCCATGGCTAAATACTAATATTGTACAAAAAAAAGAAATTTCATTTGAAAACCTCAAAGGTGGTCTAACTGATTTAATTAAACTATTGCCTGAACCTAATGCTGTAAAAATGATGAGGGAATTTCCCGAAGAAGCTGATTTAAACGAGCTCCTAATAAATGAAAAACCTCAAGATGTGGAAGCAGCTAAAAAGGCAGATTTAAAACCTGATCTAATTAAAAAGATAGATGATCCTGGAGATGAAAATTTCGAAGCCATAGAAGCTAAACCAGTACTCCCAACTGATGCAGATGAGGAAACTCAAGGGAATTTTCCTGAGCTTTTAAAAACTTGGGAGAATAAAAAGAAAGAACATGGTAAAAAAGTTCAAGCTTATAAGTTATATTTAAAATTCATTAAAACGCAGTATACTGATACTGTAAGTGATGAAGCTGGAGTTCTTGCAGCGAATAATACTGCAAGAGTGCAATTTGAGAATAATTTTGAGCAAAACTTAAAGGATGGTAAGCAGCCTAATTATCAGGCTTTACTAGATAGGTTCAGAACCAACAAGAATAGGAACTTACATTTAGGTCTTGTAGCTACTAGCCCTACGTATTCACTAATTATAGAGGAGATTTGTTCTGTTATGAATCTTTTGCCACCTTCTTCTGCAATGGCTGGTATATATACTATGGTAGATAATAGCAGAGGTGTATGGAAAGCGCCAGCAAACGTAAGTGTTTCGGGAGTTGTTAAACCATCAATAAACATTACGCATGATGATCAAGAGAATTTAAATGTTGACGCAGTCTCAGGTAAATCCATTAATGCCATAAGAACTTTTCCAGGTGTTGGAACCATGGTTTGGGGAGGTAGAACATTGGATGGCAATAGCTTGGATTGGAAATATATTAACGTTAGGCGAACTATGATTATGTTGGAACAGTCTATAAAATTGGCTTTGCGATCTTATGTTTTTGAGCCGAATGATGCTAATACCTGGGTCACGGTAAAAAGCATGATTGTGAATTTCCTTTCGGAAAAGTGGAAGCAAGGCGCTCTTGCAGGTGCATCACCAGAAGATGCTTTTGAGGTTCAAATAGGTTTGGGTAGTACCATGACTAGTTTAGATATTTTGGAAGGAAAAATGTTTGTATCTGTTAAACTTGCAATAGTTAGACCTGCAGAATTTATTGTAGTAACATTCGAGCAACAAATGCAAAAATCATAACTTAATTTAATTAATAATTTTAAAAAATAAATATTATGGCTGGAGAAGCACAAGATACAAATTGGCCCTTACCAAAGTTTTACTTTATGGTAGATTGGGGAGCTACAACAAATATTCCTTTTCAAGAAGTTAGTGGATTAGATATTGAATCTGAACCAATTGAATATAGACATGGTAATAGTCCAGTATTTTCAAAGATTAGTATGCCTGGAATGATTAAAACTAGTAATGTAACTATGAAAAAAGGAGTATTTGCTAAAGACAACGCGTTTTGGGATTGGTTTGTAAAGATTAAAATGAACACTATAGAACGACAAAATGTTGTTATTAAACTATTAGATGAAGGTGGAAACCCAACAATGACTTGGACATTATTAAATGCGTGGCCAGCTAAGATTAGTTCAACTGACCTTAAATCGGATGGTAGCGAAGTAGCTGTAGAAAGTATTGAAATAGCTCATGAAGGTTTAACAATCGCTAACGCATAATTTTATGAGTGTAACAGGTTTTTTTAAACCTGATTCGGATCCACCAACTGCGTTTTATTTTTCCGTTCTATTTTTAGGAATGGATGCAATAGATAGCAGTTTTCAGGAAGTTTCAGGTTTGAAAGCGACTTTTGGTTTAGAGGATAGAACGGAAGGCGGTGAAAATAGATTTGTTCATCGTTTTCCTAAACCTCCCACATTTACAGATCTAGTACTTAAGCGTTGCTTGGTGCCAAATTCTAGATTGGATAAATGGTGTAGCCAAGCCATCAATAATTTTAAATTTAGTCCACGCGATATTCATATTACTTTACTGGGTGCTGGTGATACTAAAATATTGGCCTCTTGGAATGTGATTCATGCATTTCCCGTTAGTTGGGAGTTATCTCCTCTTAATAGTACAACCAATCAATTGGCCATAGAAACACTGACCTTAAATTATAGACACTTTAAAAGAACAATTTAATGACATTAATAATAAAGGAATTGATTATTCAAGGCATTGTGACCAAGGATTCTTCGGTTCAAAGTGAAGAAATCGCTATGAAAGAGGATTTATTAAGGTATTTGGAAGAAATACAAAAGTCAATTAAGAAGGAATGTATTGAAACGGTAATGTCAAAAATAGAATCAAAAAAAATTAGATAAAGATATATGGAACGAATATTAAAGGCAATGGAAACAGGCAAATTGGCTAAAATGAGGATTGCTGCATACCGTGATGCTAAATATTTAAATTACATAGATTCCTATAGTGTTTTATTTAATCCAGATAATATTAAGGATAAAAAAGAACAGCAATTTTCTACCAGTAACTCAACCAATGGATCAAGTGCCCAAACGGTTACATATAAAGGTGCAGGTCCCAGTAATTTTGATGTGGTATTATTTTTTGATGGCACAGGTATTATTAGTAATGAACCCGTTGAAAGACAGATAGAAAGATTGATGCAGCTGGTATATAAACTTAATGGTGATATTCATGAGCCTAATTACCTTCGCATTTATTGGGGGACTCAATCTTTATTTCAAGGTAGGTTAAAATCTTGGACTTCAAATCACATTTTAATACATACCGATGGGTCTCCTTTAAGAACCGACCTATCAATGAGTTTTGTGTCTTCCATTAGTACTGAGAAAAAGGTTCTGGAAGATAGTCTTAACTCTTCTGACTTAACACATGTTAGATATGTTGTAGCTGGAGATAACTTGCCATTGATGTGTCATAGAATATATGGAGATAGCAGTTATTATATCAAAGTGGCTAAGGAAAATAAACTCACCAATTTCCGAGACTTAAAACCTGGTGATCAAATTTCATTTCCTCCTGTAATTTAAAATCATGGCAGAGATTATAAAACAAACAGATGGCATAATAGACTTTGATATTTTAATCAATGGCAAGAAAGTGAAAGATACGGTAGAGGTTCAAGAAATTGCAATTGAAATGGAAGTTAATAGAATAACTTCAGCCGTTATCGTTGTGCAAGATGGAGGAGCAATAGGTGTAGTTAGCGAGCCTTTTACACATAGTGAAGGCAAGGATTTTATACCAGGTAGCGAGATTGAAATATCTCTTGGTTACATAGATAAGACCAAAAAAGTTTTCAAAGGAATAGTTGTTTCTCAGCGACTCAAAATTAAAGGAGACAGTTCTCAACTTACGGTTATTTGTCAAGACAAGGCTATAAATATGACTAAGGGTAGGTATAATGCAATTTTTCAAAACAAAACTGATTCTGAGGCTATTAAGAATATTGTTTCTAAATATGGTTTAAATTTTGAAATGGATACTACATCGAAAGAGTACCCTATACTCATGCAATACAACTGTTCAGATTGGGATTACCTTGTGATAAGAGCCGAAGCCAATAATATGATTGTCCATACGTATCAAAACAATCTCAGTATTAAAAAAAAGGATTTTAGTGGTCAAGCTCAATATGAAATAAAATCATCGCAAATAGTAATTGATATTGACCTGAGCTTGGAAAGTGAAAATATATCGGGAACCTATAAAATGTCTTCGTGGGATGCTGATAATCAAGAAGTTGTTGTCGCCTCCTTGAAGGTAAACGACTCTTTGGGTCAAGGTAATTTAAGTGCTGAAAAATTATCAAAAAACGCAACAAATTCTTCTGATTGTTATTCGTCAACTCCAATTGAAAAAGAAGAAATGAATACATGGCTACAGTCAAGAGCAGATTCGGCTGTACTAGAAAAAATACAAGGTAAAATCACGATTCCTGGAAATACAAATATAATTGCTGGTGATTTAATTTTATTATCAGAATTTAGTGCTCGATTTAATGGTAAGGCCTTCGTTTCAAAAGTCATCCATAGCTTACAAGATGGTGAATGGCTGACTGAACTTTTTGTCGGTAAATCAGCAAAGCCACATGCATCTTTGAAAGATATTGAGGATATGGGCGCTTCAGGATTACTACCAGCATTAAGAGGCACACAGATAGGTACGGTTAAAAAAATAGTTGAAGACCCTGATAATAACTATCGCGTATTAGTGACCTTACCAACATTTACAGGAACCGGTCAAGAAGACGGTATTTGGTCTAGAATTGCATTTCCTTACGCGTCTGCGGATGCCGGTTTTTTTTTCTTTCCTGAAATAGACGATGAAGTTCTCCTCACGTTTACAAATGATGACCCACGTTTTCCTGTCATAATAGGTTCACTTTATAGCAACAAGAATAAACCCAAAGAGTTTCCTGACGAAAAGAATCAATTCAAATCTATTTATACTAAATCAGGAATTAATATAAAGTTTGATGATGAAGATAAAATTTTGACCATCGAAACCCCTAATAAAAATATTATTGTACTTGATGATAAAAACAAAAATATCAGATTTAAAGATATGAATGAAAATTCGATAGTAATGGATAACTCAGGTATAACAATAAATTCACCGAAGGATATAAACTTAACTGCAGATGGAAACATTAACCTCACTGCAAATTCTAATTTAGAGATGAAGGCTAATAATGATGTGACCTTAGATGGATTGAGTATTACCCATAGTGCTAAAACCTCGTTTACAGCAAAAGGTAATGCATCAGCAGAACTTTCAGCTTCTGGTCAGACGACCGTTAAAGGCGCAATGGTAATGATTAATTAAAAAACTATAAACTTATGCCACTAGCAGCAAGACTAACAGATATGCACACCTGCCCAATGATTACCCCAGGATTACCTCCAATTCCTCATGTTGGAGGGCCAATTATTGGACCAGGAATACCAACCGTATTAATTGGCAAAATGCCGGCGGCGGTTTTAGGAGATAGTTTGGTTTGCGTAGGACCTCCAGATACTATTGTTAAGGGTTCAGCTACGGTATTGGTTGGAGGTAAACCAGCAGCAAGGATGGGAGATACCACAGCACATGGAGGGAGTATTATTTTAGGATGTCCAACCGTAATGATAGGAGGATAATGGAAGATAAAAATAAATCATTTTTAGGAAGAGGCTGGGCATTTCCACCAGCATTTAGTAAGGATAATAACAGCCTTGAAATGGTGGAAAAAGTAGACGATATCGAGCAGGCTATTAGAATCATACTTGGTACTATTCCAGGAGAAAGAATTATGTTTCCTTCATTTGGATGCGGAATTCATAAATACGTTTTCGAAACAAGAGATGCGACGCATATGACCATGTTAAGAGATGCAGTGTATGATGCTCTTCTATATAATGAACCACGTATAAAAGTTGAGAGCATTGACTTAGAAGAGGATATAGACACAGAGGGATTAATTAAAATATATATAGTATATAAGGTAATAATAACCAACTCAAGGAGCAATATGGTATTTCCATATTACTTAAAAGAGGGGACTAATATTTAACAATCTTCTTTTAAGTTATCACATATGAATAAAGGAACCAGTAGAAAATCGAGAGAAATTAAAGCGCTAGCACCTGATTATATTGTTATGGATGAAAGATCTATGCAAGATATGGTAGTTTCTACTTTGGATTATTCTAAAACTGTTAATTACTTTGATAATAATAACAAACTAACAGGTAATTGGGAATCGTTTTTTCTGAAAGACCCGATTTTTATTATAGCCTATATTGCTAAGGCAGATCTATCAGGCTTTAAAGAAGAAAATGATAAAATTTTCAGTAGAAACGTTAAAAATGCTCAGAACATAAGCGAAGCTGAGATATCAAATATCAGTAATAATTTCTCCAAATTGACAGAAATTGTGCATGAATGGCGTAATCTTTTAACTGACTCTGGTTACAAGGGAGGATTGGTGGCAGAGATAATACAGCTGGATGATGATATATCTAAATTTCAGAAATTAGAAAAGCCAAAGAACTTTCAAGATTATAATAATGAGTTTAATAATATTCATGCTAGAATTTTTCATTTTAAAGAAACAATTACTGAAAAGTTCAGCAAAGAAATTGTAGTAGAACATGCTCATTTACCACATATCGGACTTATTCTTACGTTTTTTAAGTTGTTTGAATTTGCCCAGGAAGAAATTAATCAGTTGACCAAGAAACATCTTGATTATTATTATCGCGATATATTAAAGGAGAAACAACATTCTGATAATTTGCAATCTCATTCTGCGATGATTGCCTGTAGACTTAAGCAAGGAATGGACAATTTAATTATCGACAAAGATGCCACGTTTAATTTTGATTTTGGAGGAGGTTATGAAGGGAAATTCTTGGCACGCACATCTTCTCAACTTAACAATGCGTTTATTACCGATATAAAAACTATTTATAAAAAGACTTATGAACCTTTTGAAAGCAGAGATGGTCTTGACCCTTTTTGCTATGAGGTGCTTTTTGAAACCGATATATTAAAACGACTTAATACTATTAAGGATAATCAAGCAGATACAGATAGTTTTAAAGAGTTTCCAATTGCGTTTGGAGAAGAAAATGTAGATAAAAGTGATATAGGGTTTATCATTAGCTCACCATCGCTCATTCTTGAAAAAGGTGATCAAGAAATTCATCTGGAATTTAAGTTGGTAAAAGATGTAGCCGACAACGAACCCAACATTGATAAAAATAATAAATTTGATCAATTATTGGATAAAGAGTTTGAGTTATACTTAGAAGAACGTGAGAATAATGCGAAGCAAAATGCCAAAAAAGGAATTCAACAAAAAGAACTCACGAACCAAGAAAAGGAAATTAAAAACAAGAATTTGAAGAAGATTGTTGAAAAGAAATTCTTTGATCAGGTTTTCAATATCTATATCACAAATGAAGAAGGATGGAAACTCATAGATTATTCTCGAACGTGGAAAAAGGAGGATATACTTTCAATTCAAATACCTCTTAATTCCATTAATGAGCAATTAGTATCATTTGATCCATCTCTTCATAATGGAAACTATGATACGGAATGGCCTTGTATAAAAATACTCTTAAACAATGAAGCTACATATCACCCTTATATCTTTGTAAAAAATTGGAATATTGAATATATTCGTATAGTTGCCGATGTCTCCGGCGTTAGTAATTTGAAATTATCGAATTCCAATGGAGAAATTAATAATACAATTCCATTTGCTCCTTTCGGACCTATTCCTCAAAAAGGAAGTTTTCTCCGTGTTCAAAATCCCCTAATTCTTCAAAAAAGTCTATCGTCATTAGAACTTTCAATACATTGGAATGGACTACCACAAATATATGATGGCTTTAAAAAATACTATCAGGAATTCTATCGCGATATTGAAAACGATTCCTTTAAGGCCTATATAACACATACTAGGAATCTGGAAAGTGATACCTATGATTCAAAACATTTAAAATTTAATCTTTTTGAAAGTAAAGATGGTTATTTAAAACCCAACCTAGAGATTCCAGTTAGTTTAGGAGATATTAAACTTAATAACAAAATCATTCAATTAGAAGGCAATATTGTTCCTAATAAGACATCACTTTACCTAGTACTAAATAATCCTGATATTGCATTTGGGCATAATATTTTTGCTCAAATTTATGCAAAAGCGGCCATGCAAAGTAGTCGTCTATTTAAAAAATCAGTGCCCTTGCCAAATCAACCGTACACACCACTAATTGATCAATTAAAGCTTAACTATAAAAACACGGTCAAAGAAAATGTACTCCGGAAACAAGATGAAGAAAGCACAAACTTAAAATTATTTCATTTATATCCCTTTGGTCAGGAAACGGTCTTTCCTGGGTCAGTTAAGTCACCATTTTTTCTTTTCCCGCAAATTGTTAATAAAGGTAATTTATTTATAGGGTTACAAAATTTAATGCCAGAAGAAATAGTTAGTATTGGCTTCGATTTAATTCCAGCTGTAAATTTTAATACAGTGACTAAGACGCCAAAAATTTGTTGGAAATTTTTGAATAATAATAAATGGGAAAATTTTATGGAGAATGTACTTGAAGATGGAACAAGAGGGCTAATAAGATCAGGTATAGTGAAACTTAAGATCCCTAGCACTATTCAAATTGATAATACACGATTAGCACATGGGAAATTCTGGATTAAGGCGGAATATGATGATAGAACAGAGCTGAATTCAAGAGTGAAGCATATTTTCACACAGGCGGTTTCTGTCAGATCTGAAACCATTTTACCAAAAAGATTATTTACTGAAAAAAAAGCAGTGAAGATAACCCCTATAGGTAATAGACAGATTGAGAATATTTCAGCTCCAATTTATTTAGAAACTGATGATTCTACCGAGAATGATATGGATTTTTATACGAGGATTAGCGAACGATTACGGCATAAAAATAGAGGAAGAACTAATTGGGATATTGAACGAATCATATTAGAAAAATTTAATCGAATAGAGAAAGTACGAGTATATGGCAGAAATAATTATCCGAACGAATTAGTACAGGGATGTACTACTCAAATAGTGGTTGTACCCAAAAACATTTCCACAAATACTACTATTGCACATGGTAATAAATTCGACATTGATACATTACAGGAAATCAAGAACTACATTAAAAATTATGTCTCACCATTTGTAAAAATTGAAGTTTGTAACCCTGTTTTTGAAGAGCTAAAAGTAAGATGTCGTATTCAATTTACTGATGACTTAAAGAGCCCTATTTTGAAAACTCAACTTAACCAAGATCTTATAACTTTTTTATCTCCTGAATCTGGGGAATCTGATAGCGATAGTTTGTTCGAAAAATCATTCACTAAAACGGAAATTTATAAATTTATTAAGGCCAGGCCCTATGTAAAAAAAATAAAAAAGTTTTCTGTAATTCAATTAATTAATGTAAATAAAAAACATAGAATAATAGATACAGAAGATAATAAGGATTCTTCGAATGATACACGATGGCGTCTTAGAACTATTTCAGCTTACGCAATCCTTACTTCTGCACCATTGCATCATATTGAAATTTTCAACTCTCAATCCGAAGAGGATGAAATAAAAGGGATTGGAGATATCGCTATTGGATCAGATTTTATCATCACGAAAGAAACCGATGATCGTAATATTTATATTGAAGACTAAAAATGAAGGATAATTATAAGAAGACCAAAAAACTTGAGAGCAGGAAAGATCTCATAAACTTTTTTAGTAAGGGTAGTTTGCCTAATGAAGAACATTTCGAGAAGTTAATTAATTCTAATTTTAATAGAGTTGATGATAATCTTGATATTAATGAGAATGGTCTTATGCTTTATCCTGCCAATGAAGGGAAATTTGTAAGTTTTTATAAGAGAAGTGATGATGAATTTCCTAAGTATGGAATAAGCATTTCGGAAAATGGAATGGTTTTAAAGCAGGGGTGTAAGTCGATAGAAGAGGAGGAATCTAAAAATAAGAGTCCTGATATTTTTATTGAAGAAAATACTGGAAAAATTGGAATTGGTAAAAATTCTCCTAAACAACAACTAGATGTTGCTGGTCTTATTGGCTCCAAAGGACGAATAGGCAATATTGAAGGTGAATTACCTGCAGATGGGCAATGGCACAATGTGTTTAGCAAGGAAAATTTATATGAAAACAAGGAAAACTTATATGGGGTAAATGCTTTTGAGATAATGGCATATGCAAGAGGAGTAGTTAAACAAGGAAGATATTCGCTTCTACATGCAATAGGGACCTGTGTATATGGAAGATCCAAAATTTCAAAAACATGTTCTCACTATGGAAGGAATAACAGAATTGAGGTTCGCTGGGTTGCGAGAAACTCACAAATTCAATTGGGCATTGATGAAGAAAGAGAAAAATTAGAAAAGCAATCCCTTTTCACGAAAATTAAGCGATGGTTTAGTTTAATAAGAGAAAGGAAAGAGAAATATTATAATCTTCAATTAAGAACAAAATCTCATTATAGATTAAATCCATCTGATGAAAATGATGTAAAATTATTTTATAATCTATCGATTCTATGGAATTCAAAATTTAAACCTCGAACTAATGAGATTCAGTATGACAATAACAATAAAAAAGAACCAATAATTCCTCAGAAAAAAGGAGATGAACCTTTTAAGAAGGCTATGACTAAAATTATTCAAGCTAATGAAAGACTTGAAAAGCTTAGAGAAGAACTTCGAGAAGAGGAAGCTAAAGTTTATAGAGAAACTAAAAAAGAACTTGAAAATGAAGAACAAAAAAAGTAAACTATCAATCTATATCATTTAATTAAATGAAAGAATCTATTAATTTTGATAATGAAGATATAGAAAAAACAAGCTTAAATTTTTCTGAACTCAGACAAAAGGGGTTGGATTACATCCAAGAACTAAGTAGTGAAAACTGGACAGACTTCAATTCACATGACCCAGGTGTTACCATTTTAGAACAATTGTGTTATGCGTTAACAGATGTCTCATTGCGTACTTCCAATAGCATGAATGATCTTTTAGCATCCAAAACTAATAAAGAGAACAAAGGAGTCGATGCAAGTAAAAACGCTTTTCATGAAACTTCGGAAATATATAGAACACATCCTGTTACAATTCTAGATTTAAGGAAAATACTAATCGATGAATTTTATGATATTCAAAATGTTTGGATAAAAACTACAGAGAATAATGGATTAAGTGAGAAACTTGTTCTAACAGAAAGGATAGAGATTTTATCTAAATCCATTTTTAGTGGTAATACAATAAATTCTAAGCTTGAAGATAAGGTAAGAAAATTTATCGCAGAAAATCGAAATTTAGGTGACGACGTGGAAAACATTTGTTTTTTAAAACCTAGGTATTTTTCGCTTAAAATGGAAGTGCATTTGGTGTCAGATAAATACATTGATAAAATCTTAGCAAATTTATTTATGGCCATTTTTGAGTATGTATATACACCAGTAAGTCAACATAACCTTGAAGAAATGATAGATAGCGGTTATGAAAAGGCCGAAATATTATCTGGGCCAAAATTAAAAAATGGATTTATTAAAAATGATAGTCTAAAGGACCGTAGAATTGAAATTAGCAAGGAATGGATACAAGAGAATCTTTCGTTAGTTAAAAACATTTATAAATGCAAGGTCACGTCCTTGAAAATATCAGATACTGAAAAAAGTAAAACTGACGAATATGTTGTCGATGACGATGAATTTTTTCATCTATTTAAAAAAGAGCACTCTAATGGTATGACCATTGAATCATTCGAAACGTTGTATAATAGTATTAAAGTTTTAATAAATGACACGGAGATTTATCTTTCGAGGGTTAATAAAAAACGAATACATCAATTATTTTATGAATTGTGGACTAAAAAATATGGTCCCTATGCCTTAAGAGATACCCTGGAGTATGAATTTTATCAAAGCTTAAAGGGGACAAATTATGAACTGGAAAACTATTATTCCATCCAGAATCATTTTCCATTGATTTATGCGATAGGCAAAGAAGGTTTAACTAATGCTGCAGCTCCAGAACGAAGGGCAAAAGCGAAACAATTAAAAGGGTATTTGTTATTCTTTGAACAATATTTAGCAAATCATCTGTCACAGATTAGTCATGTCGATGATTTTTTTAGTATTGATGATGTGGAAAAACAGACTTACTTCTCACAAAGCCTTAATAATGATAATGTGCCTAATATTGATTCAATACATGCAGGATTTGATAATGAAAAGGAAGAAAAAAATAACTTTTTTGACAGAAAAAACCGTATCTACAGCCATTTGTTAGCTCGTTTTGGTGAAGATTTAAATTCCATGCCTTGGAAGCTTGATGTTAACAATGATACATGCAATACACATCATAGTGGGCTAAATGAAAATTTAAGACAAAAGTTTTTGAAGCAAAAAGCAAACTTTTTAAAAATCATAAATAATCTTAGTGCGGAAAGCAATAAAGGAGAAATCTTTTTATTCAGTAGTACTGCAAAGAGAAAGATGTCGGTTCTGGAAAAAATGATTATTATCAAAACTGGCATTAAACCAAGAGACTATAGAAGCGTTAATAATGAAGAAAATACAAATAATGAGGAATTATTTATTGTAGATCATATATTGTTGAGAGATTTTTTTAATAAAAATAAGGACGGAAGCGAAGTGACATATGGCTTTAAGATTATAGATGCAAAAGATCAAATTATATGCGAGACTATAGATGATCAATTTTGTGGATCCGAAAAAGACAGAAATATGAATCTTGATGAATTATTTAAAATTCATGAAAAGGATATTTTTTTTTCAAAAGATGATTTAGAACCTTCTTTACAAGAAAATACAATTGAAAAGTTGGTCACCTTTACAGATAATCCAAAAACCGAGAAACCAAGGTCACGATCTGAGATAAAGGAATTGGGCAATTTACTAAGCTTAAAGAATGTAAACAATGCGAGCACTAGATTATATGAACTTGAAAAGATCAGGGCAAAAGGTATTCATGAAGTCACTAGAGGAGATTATGGACAAAGACGACTTATTTTTCAACGAAAATTAAAAGGATTCCCAAAAGGCAATAAGAGTGTTACTATCGATGAAGATTTCTTTAACTTGTCGATATCCGTTGTGCTACCAAATTGGCCAAAGCGATTCGAAAACCCCCAGTTTAAAGCTTACATGGAAGATTTGATTATCGAAAGAGTGCCTTCTCATATTAAAGTCAATATTCTTTGGATTGAAGAAGAACAAATGACAACTTTTAAAGTCCTATATCTCAATTGGGAAAACCTTAAAGTGACATGTAAAAGTGGTTCTGAAGACTTAAGAACAGCCTCTTATGAAGTTTATGAAGAGATACGAGAAATGAAAAAGAACGCAATTGAATCAAACAAAAAAGAACCGAACAACGCATAAAAAATATTAGCACATTGGAACAGAGTCTGGACAGTATAGATAGATCTATTATTGCTTTCAAATATGAAGGTAAGGCCATGGCTTCTAAGTGCAATAATGTGATTGAGGCTATTTTTGATTCACAGATTCTGCCTGAAATGGATATTGCCATATCCAAGATGATACCGAAAGAAATTCCAATCCAATTAGAGTCTTTAGAAATAGACATAGGAACTATTAATGAAAAAGAACTACCAACAGAGTTGGCTAAACGCATTAAGTCCGCTTTAGAAGATACTTTACATAATACATTAAATGATAAGTTTAATGGTGTCCTTCGAAATGATTTACGTTCTGAGAACAAGCCGCATAAGTACTTATTAGCAGCATTAGAGTATTATCTTAAAAAAGGTTATTTGCCAAGTTGGATGAAGAGAGAATCATCTATCGGGCAAATTATTGAAAGTCTTATTAATACATCGCAAATTGAGTTGATTGTAATGCTTAAGAAGTACAGTGACAATCAATCAATTATGCTGCGTTTGTCAATTAGTTTAGAGCCAAAGGTCTTTGAATCCTTGGTATATGCGATAAACCGTGTTAATTACCAATGGATACTTAATTTAAGGAATAGATTGACTTCTATAGAAAATAAGAAAGAGTTATCAAAGTTTGGGAGTAAAGGTTTATCACAATTAATAAACTCCTATATATTGATTTATCTACTTGGAATGTCTTCAAACTCATTCAATAAAGTAACATTCATAAAGGATGTACTATCAGCTTATATGTCGAGATTTAAGGTCGAAACCAAAGCTATATTAGGTGCTATTAAGGATATAAATGATTCTCCTGAGATTACTCAGTTAATGGAAAAAGCCCTGCAGGGCATTCAAAAAAATGAAGGTAGCATAACAAACGCCAATAATCATTTAGATGTCATAAGATTTATTGCCGAAATCAATAAAAACGATAAGGTTTTAAGTTCTCAATATAGTCCTTTGTATAGAAAACAGATTATTGAGATTATAAGTGATGAAAAAACAAGGGCACTATTATTAGATACACTTAATGACAATGGAACCTTGAGGATTTTAGAGCAATTCTACACAAAGGATGTAAAAGAACTCATGAGTTTCATGGCATCTTTTATTCGTGAATTCAAAAAAACAATATCGTCTAGATCTTTAAAATCATTTAATTCAGTTCAAGAACTTGCGTTGGTTTCAATTTTTTATTTGAAAGATAAATTAAATCAACTCATTAATTATAATGACTTTTTTCTATTTCTAATTTCAATACTAGGTGCTAATAAGGAGCCTATTTTGAAAAGTAATTCAATAAAGAATTACGTAAATTCTCAAAGTTTATTAAATAGTTCTTCTCTAGTTAAACTTTTAGGAGATAAAGAAGCATCTAAAGAAAGGACTAATATTAAAGAGTCGGTTTTAAAAGGATTGGGTAAGAAAAATGACTTTAAAGATGAAATACATCAGAAACTCAAAATCTCTTCTAAGACTATTGATATTTATAGAAAGAACATTATTCAGTATTATCTGGGTTTCGGTCTTTTACCTAAAGAATTTAGAAGCTTAAATCAAATTGATGTTCAAAATTTATTTAAGGAATTAATTCAATTTAAGGATTCGTTTTTAGCCGATAAATTTCGCATCGATCAAAGCACTCAAACATTTTTAATTAGAATCAAATTTCTGGTAAGTGATGACACATGGGAAGATCTAATTAATTATCTAAGGCATTATTTTAGCGAGGCAGTTACATTTTTAGAAGATGTGATTCCTGAATTAATCGAAGAGTTTGAGAAGGAAACTCCGCTTAGTTTAAATAAGAGTTTATTTAGAAAAGAATTCATTCTCAAAGCGTTACTAGTTAGTAAAGGTGAACACCATCCTTCCTTATTTGTGTTTTTGGCTAGCCGAAGTCTCATAGAAAGTGTAAACAATAGTTTTAAAGTTTCAAATCATTTGAAGACACATTTATTAACACGAATAGAAGTATTTAAGACAAAAGATGATTATAGTAAAAAGCATAAAAACCGGGCTCTTAATCTTAAGGTACGTTCTCTCATTAAAAGCGATATCTTAAAATTAATTCGGCTTTTAAAAGGACATGTTTTAGTTGATACAAAATCAGAACAAAATCAGATAAGGCATATCAACAAATTAGTTCACCATCTACTGGCTTATCCGGAAGATTTTCAATCAGTCATGTTTAATACGCAATTAGACAGTACAGAGGTCATCACTTCTTTTAGGATGTACTTACCTGAGCCGATTTGGAAATTATTCAAAAAAACCATGTCTTCAAATATTGAACTCAAAAATAATATTATTCAAATTGATAAAAAGGTTTATAATATAGTCTCCTCATTAAAGACTCCAAGTTTCAATCTGATTAATGAATTAAAAAATTTAAAAAGCAAAGATACCGTTAGAATAAAAACTATTCTTTCACTTGTGCTTAAAGAAAAGACCTATTTTGATGAGTTTTATGAAGTATTCAAGAATAATAAATTTGATTTAAAAGAAGTTGTCGAGCTTAAATTATTCCACAAGTACTTAACAACGTTAATGAACTTTACACCTCAGTCATTATCACAAGATGTCTCTTCCGAGTTTTGGCCTAAAATGATATTGCGTTTTATAATTCAATTAAAAATTGACGAAAAACACACATTGCATCGGGATTTTTTTAAACTATTGACAAGACATATTTATAGGGAGGTAAAAGCAATTAAAAAAGAAGAATTCTATTACAAATTACTGTTAGAATTAAGTGATTCCAATTTAAAATTAAATGCAGTATTATTTAAATCAGAAAATGATAGTGACAATGATAAATTAAGAACCATAATACCTTTAATCGCAGACAAAAAAGACATTAAATCTGAATTCGTTAACCTCGATATTGAAAACCTTAAATCAAATACCTATAATCATCTTTCAATTTTAGCATTTTATTCTCACAGTGGATTTTTCCCATGGTGGACTACCACTAATTCCTTTACCGAATTGATGAATAAAATTTTTGAGAAAAGTCAATCTTTAGGGAAACACTTTGAAAACATATTTCTTGAAATAGAGGAGGAAAATAAATTTATAAAACCATTAGTTTTAAAATTACCTGCTGACTTAATAGCAGTTTTAAGTCTCATTTTTTCTAGGCATAGTAAACTTAATAGCAAATGGAAAAAAAGCTTGTCTGTTATCAAACTTAAAAATGATACAAGTACTACTAACACTGATCCTTGGATAAATAAAGACTCATCTAAACTAATAGTAAAATCAGAGAATTTTGCATCAAGAAACTTTTTAGAAGTGGAGCTGTTACAAAAGGCAATTTATTTTATGAAGGACGACGAAATATTAAAGCAATGGTTAAAAGATGATAGCGAAAAGAAAGATCAATTACTGAAGTATTTAAAACTAGCACCATTCTTATACTTTCAAGATATTAGCCCAGATAAATGGAGAAGTTTTGTCTATACTTTTGCATTTGACTATTATAAATTAAGCCAAGACAGATCAAAGCGAGAATTTAATAACTCATTCATGAATTTTTTGATAAGAAGAAATAAGAATATCCCTTGGAAAGATGTGTTTAATGCTATCTACAAAAAAACACAAGATGCCGACTCAACATTTAAAAATGTATTTCCAAATGAGCTGTTGTCTTTTATTGGGAAAGAAACTTCTAACGATAAAGTATTAAATATGAGAGCGCCTGAAAATAGAAATGAAAATAACTTAATTGAATCAGGAACAGAAATTAGAATTTACAATTCAGGGTTAATCATATTATGGCCATTTCTTACACGCTTTTTTGAGCAATTGGCTTTAGTAAAAAATGGGGAGTTTGTGAATGAGCAAAGTAGAAATAGGTCTGTTTTTTTGTTACAATATTTAGTCTATGATGGAATCGATTTTCAGGAATATGATTTGGTACTGAACAAACTATTTGTTGGATTACCATTAGAGAATTATTTGACTCCAATAGCAGAATTGACTAAAGACGAAAAAGACTTGACCATTAGTCTCTTAAATGGTTTAATGTCAAACTGGGATAAAGTAAAAAATTCTTCTATTGATGCTATTCAGGAAACCTTTTTACAACGAGAAGGAATCCTGAAGTTTAAAAAAGAAAGTATCACATTAGTAATTGAGAAAAAGGGAGTAGATGTGTTATTAAGTTCTTTATCCTGGAATATTTCACTAATTAAGTTACCATGGATGAAGAAACCAATTTATGTGGAGTGGATTTAGTTATGATAAATATTAAAACGAAAAGCAATGAATAATTCTATTCAGAAAGAAAAAGGACTAAACAAAATAGCATTAATAGTAATATTATTTTGTTCTCTTTTTACATCTTCAATAAAAATTCATGCACAAGATTCTGACTTAATTAAGCCTAAGCGATTATATCTTAAGGATACTACTTACAGTAAAGAAACAGAAGGAATTTTTAAAAGGCTGCTACAAGCTATTAAATTTAGAGAGAATAGAAATATAAAGGAGCAGGAAAGAGTGTATCAGTTTATAGATGAGCTTATTGAAAATCGTGATCTAAACATCGATTCAAACATAAAGGAAATAAATAGAGTGCTCGATTCGTTAAATAAAGCCGATGGAATAATAAAGAAAATAGATACTATTGAGCAGAAAATAAGCAATAATCAAAAAAACATAGATTCACTAAGAGTTAAAGTTATTGATTCTTTTAGGGTTGCATTCGAAACCGCCTTGGATTCCGTGGTTAAAAAAAGCATGAAAAGCTATCTAACAAAACAGCACCAAAAAGATAGCACATACCAGGAAAAATTAGAAGAATTAAGATCTATAAATTATACATGCAAATGTTTAGAAAACAAGAGTGATAGTTTAATTCAACCTTGCTTAAAACCTAAGACTAAAATTATAGGATGGCATAAATTTTCAGAAAAAGATGAATACAAAAATTATAACTATAATTATTTGTCTGCAATTAATTTATATGGTTATGAATTAGGACCAGATGGAAAAGCAATGAACCCTAATAATTTAAGAACATTAAATAATTCTCAAGGAGTAGTAAGTTTAGCAAATAAATATGGCACAGATATTTACTTAACTATATTTAACAATTCGGCAAAAGAAGTTTCTCAATTCTTAACGAAGAATAATAACGCTCAAAATATACTCATAAATGAGCTAAATTCCTTAGCATCTGCAGAAATTATTAATGGAGTTAATATTTATTTTAACGATATTCTAAAAAAGGATAGTCATAATTTCGTTTATTTTATCCAAAAACTGAGTGATAAATTGGAAGAATATTGTCCGCAATTGGTTATAAATATTACCATTCCAGCAATTTATGATAATAACAGTTTAGAGAATGTTAGCTTTTATAATTTTCATGAACTAAACAAAGTTGTAGATAACTATATAGTCTTAACGGATAAAATGACCAGTTTAAATAATAATTGGGCACAACCAGCAAGTCCACTGTATAGTGATGATAAATCTGGTTTCGGAACTATTGAGTCTACTATCAATTTCTATGCTAATGGTAAAATACCATTATCTAAGCTAATAATGACTGTTAGTTATCAAGGGCTTGCATGGCCTGTTTTAGATTTTGTTGGTAACAGTAAAGGTGAAGTTGATCCTTATCGAAAAAATCCACATGATTTAATTAAATACAAAGATATTTTAAAGGATTATGTAAATAATAGAAATCGAAAATCTGAATTGAGTATGACACAAAAATTTGATTCAGTTCAAGTTTCGGCTTACTTAAATATTATTGATTCTATTAATTATTTTGAACCGCAAAAAACGCAACTATGGTATGAAAACAAAACAAGTTTAGAAATAAAATATAAATGGCTTTTAGATAAAGAACTTGCGGGTCTTTCAATACGAGAACTCGGTTATGATGATGGTCATTCTGATTTATGGGATGCATTAGGTGCTAGCCTAATTGAGATTGACTCAACAAATAAATCGACTAAAAAATTGAAACAATGTCTTTTTAAGCTTATTTCTAATAAAGACTTGCTAGACACAAAAGTATTTGTTAAGAATAAGTATTCAATTCAAAGCGTCAATGAAGATTCATTTTGGTATAAGTATCAAGAATATGATTATTCGAGAGATGATGATGATTCCTGGTACCACAAATATTTAAAAAAATCTTTTTTATATAGTGAATATCGATGGGCGGAAGAACCATTGACAGAATATGTTACAAAATTTGGAAAATCTGATTTAAAAATAACATCAAATAAAAAGTACTTAGCCGATGAAGAAGCTTGTGAATGTCTCTATGAAAGATTCATCATACTTTCTCACATTAGTTTTTTAATGCTCTTTATATGTATATTAATTATTAGCTCCCTTATACTAATAAAAAACTACTTAGATAGGTTAAATAAAGGGAGAAAATGGCAACATTTTATTCTTAAGAATCTGATTGTTATTTTTAAATTGTTAAGTGTAATTCTACTTCTTTGGGGGCTATATATAAACCCAAGATTCAATAAATTTGGAGCTGGTAATGAGGGCGAACTCGGATTTGTATATTTATTTCTAATTGTTTTTTTTGGAATTATAGTGGGTGTTTTTGGGTATTATCGTTATATTAAAGGAGATTATTTTAGTAAAAACTTGCCTTAATTTGAAGTTTTATTTTCAAAATTAAGATTGAATTGTATTCGATGAATAAATTGATAGTTGACGAATATTTGTTAAGGTTGGATAGGGCGGTCAAAGTGAGCAGTGTAAATGAGGTACTAAAAGTTGATTCATTTGTGGTTTAAATTTAGTGTTTTTTTCTTAATTTCTTTCTCATAGATTCTCCTTTTATATCTATTCTATGAGCAGAGTGGACTAG
>Ga0316205_10000252_pt1 | contig 112744 bp, 113 predicted proteins | sample 3monthpyrite_MG_FD_204941 | JGI IMG/M metagenome (GOLD analysis project Ga0316205, IMG submission 204941) | Microbial mat bacterial communities from mineral coupon in-situ incubated in ocean water Damariscotta River, Maine, United States -... | ecosystem: Environmental > Aquatic > Marine >... | reverse complement strand
AAAACCTCCGGAAACTGGCAAAATTGGTGCCGTCAACAATGCCGACATAAGGCATGAAGGCACTTCGCCTCAATTCCAGTTGGCCTCAAAACCAAACAAACGCCGACTTCTTCAACAATATCCGGACAAAACAGGCCTCCAATACCCCCAGTTCAACCACCGCTTTGGAGTATTAGAGATGAGGAGCTATTCTTCGACCTTGAGGATCAATGGCGTTTCTGTCTTTGCTTTTACATCAAACGTTGACCGTCCCGTGTGGTTCAGATGGCGTCCGTAGGTATGGAGTGAAACCGCCACCTTCTCACCGTTGTTGACTACGCTGTGAATATCATCTGGCAAGCAACAAACTGCGGTTCCCGGATAGAGCGTTTCCTGGCGCGTAGCCTTGAGGTCGGCAAAGCCCGGTTTTGATCCATCGTCCAAGCGCTTGTAATTCGTTTCGTGCTCTTGCCCCTCAATGCCCGACACAACAGCCCAGGTTTTGTGGTTATGTGCCTCGACACCTCTACCCGGTGCCCAAGCGATAGCAAAAACCGCAAGATCGTGGTTCTCTTCCTCGTGCAATAAATGCAGTCCGACGCCTTGTTCCGGGTCCGTATATCGATACTTGTCCTCAAACCAGCTTGGATCGGAAGCAAGCCTAAGTGCGAGCGGCTTAATTCGATCCGTGATTGCCTCGATCTCAGATTCTTCCGCCACAATTTCGCGAATGTCACTGACATAGTTCTCAACCGAATACTGTTTCATTCCAATTTCTCCCACACGATCTGTACGTTCAGATTAGCCGGAACTTGGGAAATCTCCAAAGCCGACTTTCAGGCGCAGTGCAGCATCGGTTGATATGGGCTCAGACCAGACCGACAACGAATTATCGCGGACCCGGCGCACGGACGTGTTGCGACTTGTACCCACACACTGGACACATGGCCGGGCATCCGCTAGATGCCGGGCCATGACGTATTGTGTAATCATCACCAAGATCCGACGACGCTGATCGCCCGCATGTGATCCGTCCCGCTGTGCCCGGTTGGCACATTATTTCCAAATCGTTGACTCGCCCGCCGGTGTTTGGCACCTGTTGGGCTTCTTTTAAGGACCAAGCCATGATCGATCCTGTTTTACCGACGTATAATCGCGCGCCTTTGACCTTTGTAAAAGGTGAGGGCAGTTGGCTGACAGAGAAGGACGGCCGCCGTTTTCTGGACATGGGCGCGGGGATCGCGGTCAATGTCTTGGGCCACGCGAATCCGTCATTGGTGCAAGCGCTTGAGAAACAGGCGCACAGTCTGTGGCATGTGTCCAACCTGTACCAGATCCCGCAACAAATGGAGCTGGCGCAAAAACTGGTCGATGCAAGTTTTGCCGATACAGTGTTTTTTACCAACTCGGGCACAGAAACCTGCGAACTGGCCGTCAAAATGGCGAGAAAGTACTGGTTTGACAAGGGATACCCGGAACGGGTGGAAATCATCACCTTTGACGGATCGTTTCATGGACGGTCAAGCGCGGCCATCGCGGCATCTGGATCCAAAAAGATGACCAGGGGTTTCGGTCCGGTCCTGCCGGGTTTTGTGAATTTGCCATTCGGCGATCATGAAGCGTTGCGTGCTGCCGTCAATGACAAGACGGCGGCTATTCTGGTTGAACCGATCCAGGGCGAAGGTGGCATTCGGGTGCTGCCTGATGTGTGTCTGAAGGGCATGCGTGATCTGTGTGATGCGCACGGCATTTTGTTGATCCTGGACGAGGTGCAGTGCGGCGTTGGGCGGACCGGCAAGTTGTTTGCGCATGAATGGGCTGGTGTCGAACCCGACATCATGATGATCGCCAAGGGCATCGGTGGCGGATTTCCATTGGGTGCTGTTTTGGCCAGTGAAAGTGCCGCTGGTGGAATGGTGGCGGGCACGCATGGATCGACCTATGGCGGCAACCCTTTGGGCTGCGCGGTGGGCATAGCCGTGCTTGATACTGTGGCGACACCTGCGTTTCTGGCCGAGGTCAATCGCAAGGCCGCACTGTTTCGCCAAAAGCTGGAAGGGCTGGTTGCTGAATTCAGCGATATTTTCGACAGCGTTCGTGGCAGCGGTTTGATGCTGGGATTGGTTTGCAAAGTGCCCAATGCAAGTGTTGTGACTGCAGGCTACGATCAGGATATGCTGGTGGTGCCTGCGGCGGAAAATGTTGTGCGATTATTGCCGGCACTGAACATTGAGGACGCCGATATCGGCGTGGCTGTTGCGCGTTTAAGTGCGGCTGCGCAAAGCCTTTCACAGACAAAATAGATTGGGTTCCAACGGGCGTTGGTCCCGTCTAAAGGTATGATAATGAAAAATTTCCTAGACATTCACAAAACCGATCCTGTCGAGCTGCGGACGATTATCGACACAGCGCGGCGCGTCAAAAAAACCCGCGCCGGACGTCCCAAAGGCGCATTGGACGATGACACACCGCTGCGCGATCACATGGTGGCTTTGATCTTTGAAAAGCCGTCAACGCGGACGCGTGTTTCCTTTGATGTGGGTGTGCGCCAGATGGGTGGTCAGACCATGGTGCTGTCGGGCAGCGACATGCAACTTGGGCATGGCGAAACGATCGCAGACACCGCACGTGTTCTTTCGCGATATGTCGATTTGATCATGATCCGGACGTTCGAGGAAAGCACGTTGCTGGAACTGGCGGAATACGCAAGCGTGCCGGTGATCAACGGGCTGACCAACCGCACACATCCCTGCCAGATTATGGCAGACATTCTAACCTATGAGGAACACAAAGGCCCGATTGCAGGTAAGAAAGTCGTGTGGACAGGTGACGGGAACAATGTCTGTGCGTCCTTTATTCATGCCGCAGGTCAATTTGGATTTGATTTAGTGTTTTCCGGCCCAGAGACACTGGATCCCGAGCAAGGCTTTATCGAGGCTGCGCGCGAAAAGGGTGTTAGCATTTCCATTGAACGTGACGTCAAAAGAGCCGTGGAGGGCGCGGATATCGTTGTGGCTGACACGTGGGTTTCGATGCACGATCCGCAATCGGTGCGGGAACGGCGTCACAATCAGTTGCGCCCCTACAAGGTCGATGATGCGTTGATGAACGTTGCAGGTGAACAGGCGGTCTTTATGCATTGCTTGCCAGCACATCGCGAAGAGGAAGTGACAAGTTCGGTCATGGATGGCCCGCAATCGGTCATATTCGACGAAGCGGAAAACCGACTGCACGCGCAAAAAGCGATCATGCGGTGGTGTCTGGGTAAATAGCGCGTAGGATTTGGGAACTTGTTCAGGTGGCCCGGAATTTGCCAGGTGTGGGTGGCCAGATTGATACGGTCTGCACATGCCTGATTGATGCCGTCCTGTGCCCAGGCGATCGGACCAGACAGATGCACAAATTCTAATGTTTACGCGGTTTCGCCCGCAGAGTCGGCGCGGCCTGGGTCGGGTCCTCGGGCCATGGATGTTTTGGATAGCGCCCGCGCATATCCTTGCGCACATCGGCATAAGAAGTGGCCCAGAACCGCGGGAGATCGGTTGTGGTCTGCACTGCCCGTTTCCCGGGTGACATCAGCACAATGCGGATGGGCAAATCGGCGGGACCCACGGTCGGATGGGTAACGACCCCAAACATTTCCTGCAACTTAACGGTGATTTCCGGCATCTCGCCGGCATAATCGATGGCGACCCGGCGGTTCATCGGGGTTGTGAATTCAGGCGGGGCAAGGGTGTCCAGTGTCTGTTTTTGATCCCATGTCAGCCGCTGTTGCAGCGGCCCAAATACATCCAGTTTTTTGATGTCATTCTCGGATCTCACGTTTTTGATGAACGGTTTCAGCCAGTCGTCAAGTGATGCGCGCAGGCCGGAATCTGAAAAGTCCGGAAAGGTATCGCTGTCGCGTCGAACCAATTCGACCCGGGCCTGCAGGCGTCTGGCAGCGGGCGACAATGTCAGTCCTATGTCACGAATGCCGTCCAGCACTGCGTGTGCAATCACATCAGGGGGTGCGGCCGTCCAGGCGCGGTCAGCCAGAACCAACGCACCAAACCGTTCCTGTTCGCGTGTCACCACACGGCGTTCGCGCCGGTCCCATTCGCAAACTTGGTGCCAATGTAGTTCGCTGGGGTAAAGCGCCCGTAATTCAGACTCTGATATTTGAATTGCGCTGCGAATGCGCGATTCCTGATTGTCGCCTGCAAGATCGGTTGCGACGATCAGACGGGCGCTTGCCAGAGGGTCCTGCGGGTCCAGCGCAGCACCTTTGCCGCCCGCCAACACCCATTTGGGGTCATTGCCCGGCCGGCGTAGTCCAACCCTGTCGGGGTAGGCCAATGCGGCAAGTTCGGCCCAGCCAAGCGATCTGCCGGTTTGGGCGGCAAATTTTCTCAACCTTTTTGCCTCTGACCGAATGGCCTTGCAGGCGTCCTTTGCGCGGTGATCAGTGTCATTTCCGGTATGTGCTGGATTTGCTGCCAATGCCCGGCGACGAAGATCCAAGTCAGCCGTCGGAAAGCGAAACGGATCGCGCATCGCCAATAAAGCAGCAAATTCCGTCGATTTTTGCCCCCCCAGCAATAACATATGCGCAAGTCGCGGGTGCAGCGGGATACGGGCCAGACGACGCCCATGATCGGTTATCCGAAAATTGGTATCCAGCGCACCGAGACGTTGCAGTAAATTCTGGGCCTGCGCGATTGCGCCGGGATTTGGTGCGGTCAACAACGCCAGTTCGGTGGGACGTGTCGCCCCCCACAATGCCAGTTCCAAGGCAAATGGTGTCAGATCTGCCGACACGATCTCTGGCGGTGCAAAGGACGCCAGGCCGCCGTGTTCGCCCTTGGTCCACATGCGATAACAGGTTCCCGCTGTTATGCGGCCTGCGCGACCACGACGCTGTTCAGCCTCGGCCTTGGTGACACGTTCGGTGACTAATTGTGACATTCCCGATCCGGGATCGAAACGTGCCCGTCGCGCCTGTCCACAATCTACTACAACGCGAATACCCTCGATCGTCAGCGAGGTTTCGGCGATCGCAGTGGCAAGCACAATTTTGCGCCCGCGCGTGATTGGTGCAATTGCTGCGCGCTGTGCGCCTAAATCCATGGCACCGAACAAAGGATACACAACGCAGTCGGGATTCAGTTTTCCACGCAGGTATTGCTGGACCCGGCGAATTTCGCCCTCGCCCGGCAGGAACACCAAAACGCTGCCGTCGGTTTCAAAAAGCGCCTGCAAGATCAGGTCGGCGGCCGAAAGTTCAAAGCGCCGATTTTTGGGCGGTGGTTTTTCAAGCCACTGAATTGTCACGGGAAACGCGCGACCTTCTGACGTGATCACTGGTGCGTCGTCCAGCATCTCGGCAACCGGTTCGGCGTCCAACGTGGCGGACATCACCACGATCTTCAGGTCTTCCCTAAGGACCGACCGGATGTCCCAGATCAATGCAAGCCCGAGATCGCCATGCAGCGAGCGTTCATGAAATTCATCAAAAATGACGGTGCCGTAGCCGGGCAATGCAGGATCAGACTGCAGCATGCGGGTCAAAATGCCCTCGGTTACAACCTCAATTTTGGTGACGGGCGAAACTTTGGTGTCACCGCGGATGCGGTATCCGACAGATTGGCCTACAGTTTCGCCCAATGTGCTGGCCATGCGTTCGGCGGCGGCGCGCGCCGCCAGGCGGCGTGGTTCCAGCATGATGATTTTTCCGCGCGACAGGCCTGCATCCATGATGGCCAGCGGCACGACGGTCGTTTTCCCGGCGCCGGGCGGCGCCTGCAAAACCGCGACACCGTTGCTGTGCAACGCCACAATCAATGCAGGCAAGGCGTCATGAATGGGAAGATCAGGTATCGTCACATGGTCATTTATCAATGATCGGTCGCTACAGTTCCAGATGTGAATTCACCTGGAACCGCGATATGCTTAAAAAGGTACGGCAAATGTCGGATGAATCGCTTGACGCGACCCGACAGGAGTCGTACACCCGCCCACGGAATTCTGGGCGCTGCCGTGGCAGTGCCTGTTTGCATTAAAAGACTGTCTGTAACGACTGAATACGAACGAAGGAGCGAGCCTATGTCGCGTCGCTGTGAACTAACCGGAAAAGGCCCCATGTCTGGCAATAATGTCAGCCACGCCAAAAATCGCACCCGTCGTCGGTTTCTGCCAAACCTGAACGATGTGTCGCTGATGTCGGAAACTTTGGGCCGAACATTCAAGATGCGCATTTCTGCGGCCGCGCTGCGGACTGTGGATCACCGCGGCGGACTGGATGCGTTTCTGGCCAAGGCCAAGGACGAAGATTTGTCCACGACTGCGTTGAAGGTCAAAAAGGACATTGCCAAGGCGCAAGCGTCTGCCTGATCCGGAACTTTTCGAAATTCCGAAAGGCCTCGATTCAGTCGGGGCCTTTTTTATTCGTAAGTTGTTTGCCAAGTTAGAGGGTGGTGTGACGTGCCCGTGCGCCGCGTTCAATCGCGGCTGCATGCAGCCGGTCAATGTTCAACTCATAGCGGATTTCCTCTAGCAGACGTAATTCGGTTTCGCGGGCCTTGCCATCAGCCGCCGCGACGTCCACCGCCAACGCATATGCCGTTTCATTCAATCGCTCGGGCAAATTATCACGGATTAGTCCGAACAACGCATCAAGCCCATCTTCTTCGCCGAAAAGGTCAAAGACAGTTTGCGAAACGGTTTTGATACGGTCTGCGTCATAATCGGAAAACACCGGCAGATGGTTCACGATGGCCTCGATTGTCACTAACTCTGCAGTCCGGATGGTTTCGTCCGAAGCAGAGATCGCCACCATCATCGCGACAAGGCAATCTTCGGGCGTCAAAGAGTGAGAAATATCGGTCACATGTGAATTCCTGATATACTTGGCTAGTGCGCAGAATATTGACGGCAAGCCGCCCCGGCAATAGGTAGCGGACTCTGTCCCGGATAAACATCCAAATTTTGAAAGTCGAATAATGTCCGAATTGCGCGAAATTGCGATGAAATCCAAAGCCTGGCCGTTTGAAGAGGCGCGCCGCCTTGTGAAACGGTACGCCAAAGGTGCGCCGGACAAAGGCTATGTTCTGTTTCAAACAGGGTATGGGCCGTCGGGACTGCCGCATATCGGGACATTCGGCGAAGTTGCGCGCACAACGATGGTGCGGCGGGCATTTGAAATTCTCAGTGACATCCCCACCAAGCTGATCTGTTTCTCCGATGATATGGATGGGTTGCGCAAGGTCCCGACAAATGTGCCGAACCAGGCGCAAATGGCCGAGGATCTGAACCTGCCGCTGACGCGCGTCCGTGACCCATTCGGTACGCATGACAGTTTCGGCGCGCACAATAATGCCCGCCTGAACGCATTTCTGGACAGTTTCGGTTTCGAATATGAATTCGCATCCTCGACTGAATATTACACGAGCGGGCGCTTTGACGACATGTTGCTGACGGCGCTGGCGCGGTTTGATAAAATCATGGAAATCATGCTGCCGACCTTGGGCGCGGAACGCCAGGCGACCTATTCGCCATTTCTACCGGTCAGTCCAAGGACGGGTCATGTTTTGCAGGTGCCCACATTGGAACGCAATATCCAGAAAGGCACGATCGTCTATAAAGAGCCCGACGGTGAACGTGTCGAAATCCCTGTGACTGGCGGCAATGTCAAAATGCAGTGGAAACCTGATTGGGGCATGCGTTGGGCGGCACTGGGGGTCGACTATGAAATGTCGGGCAAGGACCTGATCGAAAGTGTAACGCAGTCCACCAAGATTTGTCGTGCGTTGGGCGCGCCGGCGCCAGAGTGCCTGTCATATGAATTGTTCAACGATGAGGGCGGCCAAAAGATTTCAAAGTCCAAAGGCAATGGTCTGTCGATGGAGGAATGGTTGACCTATGCGGCCCCCGAAAGCCTGCAGTATTTTATGTATCTAAAGCCAAAGACGGCCAAAAGGCTGTATTTTGACGTGATTCCCAAGGCCGTGGATGAATACCATCAGCAACTGCGGGCCTATGGTGATCAGGATGCGGCGCAGCGATTGAACAATCCGGTGTTTCACATTCACGGCCATAACGTACCTGCGTCCAACATGGTCGTACCATTTGCCATGTTGTTGAACCTTGCAGCAGTTTCAGCGGCCGAAGATACGGACCGCATGTGGGGCTTTATCCGCCGCTACGCGCCGGAAGCATCGCCCAAGACGCATCCGGATCTGGATGCAGCGGCCGGTTTTGCGGTGCGGTATTTCAACGAATTCGAAAAACCCAACAGGGTATACCGGGCACCAAACGAAAAAGAACGTGCGGCGTTGGCGGATTTGGTCGCGCGGTTGCGCGATTGGGATGGTGGCGCTGACGCAGATGCCCTGCAAACGATGGTATTTGCGGTCGGTAAGGATCACGAATTTGAGCCCTTGCGCGATTGGTTCAAAGCCCTGTACGAAGTGTTGTTGGGTGCCAGCCAAGGGCCACGTTTCGGTGGTTTCATTGCTCTTTATGGTGTTCAGGATTCCATTGCGCTGATCGAAAAAGCATTGGCAGGCGAACTGGTCGTCTAATGCGCTAATTTGACCTTCGCCACCGGCACACTATCCTTTCTTGCAAGGAATAGGGGAGTGATGATGCGACGATGGATATTTGCGGTTTTCTTGATGACCGTAACAAGTGGCGCGGCTATCGCCCAGTCGTTGGAAATCCAGGGCACCATTTCCAGACAAATCGAAGCCTTTCGAATGGATGATTTTGGAACTGCGTTTTCCTATGCCAGTCCCAACATTCAAGAGATGTTTCGCAACGCTGAAAATTTTGGGCGGATGGTCAGGCAAGGGTATCCGATGGTTTGGCGCCCTGCCGATGTGCGTTTTCTGGCACTGAAACAACTGGGCGCATTTCAATTGCAAAAAGTCATGGTCAAAGACGGAAACGGGCGTTTTCACGTTTTAGAGTATGAAATGGTCCAAACGGGCATTGGTTGGCAAATCAATGGCGTACGATTGTTGCCCGCTGCGGAGTTGGGTGCGTAGGCGAATTTGGCAGAAAAAGGGTGCTCGGCCCCGGCCATGCGATCAAAACCTGGCATTCTTGATGTGCAACCGTTCGCAAAGGCTGAACTTAAAAAGAGTATCCCGTGTTCTGAACCGCGCGCATGGTTAGCAAACCATTAAAGTGAAGTTGATACCAATTTTGCCGTTGGGCATGAGGCCCGTTTTTTCAACAGTCAGCGAATATTTCGAGCCTGCGCTGTGCGGTATTTCCGCGGCTGGGCGATGCTGGCTGATCAAATAGTTTCGAAGGAAGGTCTTTGGATGAACAAGGCAATCACTGACGGGTTGGTGTTTATGCCGCCGGCACTTACGAACGGATTGGATGTCTGGTCCAGCGAAGACGGGGTTCCGGGTTCGGCAACCTATGACGGCGCGGTCAATGCAGCGATTGTTCTGGCCGACGCTGATTTTGCCGGCTGTCTGGAGCTGCAGAAAACGGATTCGGTACAGAAATTGCGACATATGGGTGAAACGCCGTTGTTGCCCGGCCTCTATTTGCGGATTTCAGCGAAGGTCAAGGCCGTGAGTGGCCCGCTGCCATCAGTGCGTATTGCCGGTTGGGCAGGGGATGCCAGCCTTGCGCATGTGAGTGGTGTGAGTGAAGTCGGCCCAAGTGTCGATTTGACGGGCTACGGCGAAGTTGTCGAAATCAGTGCAATTGTGGGAACCGGCAGCCGGTCCGGGGTAGACATGCCGTGGGGCCAATCGGCTGTCTACGGGCATTTCGGGCTGGACCTGACGGGCAGTACGGGCGGTCTGGTTCGGATCGACGATATTCAGATCGAAGATGTTACAAGCTATTTCCATCGCGACATGATGGACTGGGTAGATGTGCGCGATTATGGTGCCGTTGGCGATGGGACGACAGACGATGCTGTCGCATTTGAGGCTGCGGATTCCGACGCAAACGGTCGCGACGTATTGGTGCCGACGGGTACATACTATCTTGGTGATAATGTCTCGTTGCTGAACAGAACACGGTTTGAAGGCACGGTTACGATGCCAGACGACAAGCGGTTGGCGTTGCGCGGCAGCTATGATCTGGAAACCTATATCGATGCGTTTGGCGACGAAGTGCTTGGTTTCAAGAAGGCGTTTCAAGCGCTGCTGAACTTTACCGATCACGAATCTCTGGATATGGGCGGGCGGCGCATTTCGGTCGACGAGCCGATTGATATGCAGGCGGCAGAAGGGAACCTGACAAGCTTTGAAATCCGCAGGGTAATCCGCAACGGGCAGTTGGAAGCGGAATCAAGCGCGAACTGGAACCCGGAAATTGCAACTTCGGTGGCAAGCTATGCGGCAAGTAATAATAAAACGCTGACTGGTGTGGCCAATATTGCAAATATTCAGGTCGGATCGCTGGTGACGGGCGCCGGTGTTGGGCGTGAAGTTTATGTGCGCGACAAGAATGTGGGCGCAGGCACGATCACACTCAGCCAGCCACTTTATGGTGCGGCGGGATCGCAGACTTATACATTCACCCGGTTCAAATACATTCTGGATTTCTCGGGTTTTGACAAGCTCAGCAAATTCACCCTGACAGACATTGAGTTGCAATGTAATGGCCAGGCCAGCGGGGTATTGCTGGCCCCGTCAGGCGAAACATTTCATATGAAGGACTGTTTCATCACCAAGCCGGCCGATCGCGGTGTAACGTCGATTGGCAGTGGTTGTCAGGATCTGCAAATTGATCGCTGTCATTTCGTTTCAAATGAATCGTCAATCAAAGCCACAGACCGCACGACCATTGCCTATAACGTGAATGCAAATGACGCAAAAATCCGCGACAGTCGTTTCCAGCGTTTTCGCCACACTGGCGTACTGTTTGGCAACGGACACCTGATTGTGGGCAACCATTGGTTCCAAGGCGACAGCGAAACGGACGGCGCCCGTCTGGCAGGGATCGTGTTTACCGAGACGAACCTGAAATCAGTCATCACCGGGAACTATCTGGATAATAGCTTTATTGAGTGGACCAACGAACATGACGAAAACCCGGATCTTGGTTCGGAATTTTCGTTTGGCGGGCTGACAATCAGCGGTAATATTTTTACTGCAAACGATGTGGCAAGCTGGTTCAACTGGATCGTCATCAAGCCATATGGCTCTGACCATTATATTCAGGGCTTGTCCGTCCAGGGAAACACCTTCAAATCACTGAACGGTAGCGTCGCGCGCATAGAATCTGTCGACAATTCGATTGCCGACCTGGATTTTGGCCGCAGCCGTAATATTGTGTTCCAGGGCAATACGTTCAATGCAGTCAACCAACCGACCATTAACCCGGTAACGCTGGAGTTCGTACAATCAACAAACGCGACGAAATGGACGCTGGACAGCAGTGACTATCTGCCGTTCGGTGGTTGGTCACGCATGGTGCCGTCGGTGGTCACAGAAGACCCGATCACAAACGGATCCGGCAGTACGATTTATTCGATGCCCTACGTCACAACAAACTATGGCACCAGCAACAATCTGATTCAGCTGTCCTGGCCCGAAGCCTGCAGCGGTCGCGTGACGGTGACTTCGCGGATGGACAACCCGTTCTAGGCGCCATTTTGAGGCAAGCAAAATGAAAGGGCCGGGCGCAACACGCGTTCCGGCCCGATTTGCAATAGCGTCGGCACCGGTTATCCAATGGCATTGACTGCAGGTGTTGCCATGTTAGCGTTCCGTGACGGAGGATTCCAATGCCACATATATCGCAGAATGCGAACCTGCAGACTGTCATCACCACATTCGACGTAACACCTGGAACCTGCCAGGATTTGCTGGATGAACTGAACGACGCTTATGCAGTTTTTATCCGCAAGCAGCCCGGATTCATAGGTGCCGCAATTCATGTGAACGACGCACAGACACGCATTGCCAACTATTCCCAGTGGAAACGGCGCGAAGATTTTCAGGCAATGTTGCGCAGTGTCGAGATGCGCGATCGCAATCGGCGGTTCAGCGATTTGTGCAAAAGTTTCGAGCCGGTAATGTATGACGTGGACGCTACCTTTTAGCTGCGCAACGTTCAGTACAACCTAGATAATTCAGCAGAGATCTGAACAGAAACAGGGTCAGCGCCGCGACGTTGGCTGTCTGTTTTTTGTGGTCTGCGTATTTGATCCGGATCATGGCAGTCATTTTTGCGCGTCATTAACCTACCCAAGAACCAAGATAGTTTTGGTCTTGAAATTGTCACTATGACCGCGAAGGAAAATCAATGTATAACAATATCTTAATACCGATCGCACCGGATCATGAATACGACCTGTCCGAGGTTCTGGAAGTTGCCCGCGCGGTATCCGCCGAGGGGGCAAAAATCACAGCACTGACAGTCATTGAAAACATCCCAGCATATGTCAGCACGCAACTGCCCATAGGTCTGATAGAAGAGAACCGTTCCAACATTGCCAGCAGCCTGCAGGCCGAGTTGATTTCGGAACCCGGCGTGGAAGCAGTTGCGGTGATTGGTCATTCAGCGACCACAATACTGGAAAAGGCCGCTGATATGGCCGTGGATTGCATTGTGATGACCTCTCATCGGCCGGGCCTGACGGATTATTTTCTGGGCTCCACCGCTGCACGCGTTGTACGCCATGCACAATGTTCAGTTCATATCGTGCGCTAACAATGGCTTAGCGGCCTGCCAAATCTGCACGTGCTATTTCATAGTGACTGTGTAATGCTGCAGTGCAGCAATGCAGGTTGTTTGGAGATTCGGTATGAGCGGCATAACCATCACGGTGGCACAGCAAAAAGGCGGCAGTGGCAAAACCACGCTGACGGCGAATTTGGCTGTGGCATTGGCAGCCATGGGGAAAAGGGTGTCGATTATAGACACCGACCCACAAGGCAGTCTGGGGCGCTGGTTCATGGCGCGCCGCCAATTATTGGATGATCCCGGGCTGGATTTTTCCACAGCGTCCGCGTGGGGTGTGGAATACGAAGTCGGCAAAATGGCCGATGCAAGCGACATCGTATTGGTTGACACTCCGCCCAAGGCCGACAGCGATCTGCGCCCGGCGTTGCGCAAAGCGGCGCTGACGCTGGTGCCGGTGGCATCCAGCCATGTGGACCTTTGGGCGACCGAAAGCGTGCTGGATCTGGCCCGCCGCGAAAATACGCCGGCCATGTTGGTTTTGAACCGCACGCGATCTGGCACCCGACTGGGGATTGAAGTCGCTGAAAAGGCGGCAGAAATAGACGCTGCATTGGCAACGGCTACATTGGCCAATCGGGTGATCTATGCAGAAACCCTTGGCAAGGGGCTGGGTGTGCAGGAAGCCGCGCGCAGCGGCCCGGCAGCCAAAGAAGTGGCCGCATTGGCCCGGGAAATTTACGCAACACTGCCGGTTTAGCCGGCCGTTGACGTCCACACGATTGCAGCGTGAATTTTTGACGGAAAAAGCGTGGCGGCGTTGCAGCTGTGTGCTGGCATTCCCATATCTGCATCATCCGCACACCCGACATAGGAAAGGCCTGCAATGAAATGCCCGATTGATGACACCGAACTGATGATGAGCGAACGCCACGGCGTCGAAATCGACTATTGCCCGAAATGCCGTGGTGTGTGGCTGGATCGCGGAGAGCTGGACAAGATCATCGATCAGGCCGCAGGCGCGATGACATTGCCAGAGCCGAAATCAGCGACCCCGCCCCCGCCGCCGCCGGTACGGGAATACCGAGAACCCTACCGCGAGACAGAGCGACCGCGCGAATACCGAGAACCTTATCGTGATGATCATCACGATGACCGCCGCTATTCCAAGAAATATTCAAAGAAACGCAGGGCCAAAAGCTTTTTGGAAGATATCTTTGACTTCGACTGACGCAGACTAGTCGCGCGTCGACGAAATCGTTGTAATTCCACTGGTTTGGGGTGGGTTGGCGAATGTCGGGCCGACCTTGTCGCGATAGGTCGCAAAGGCCGCAGAGGCCAGAAACCTGTCTTTGGTGGCGTCGTTGTCAAATTCCAGCACGCCGATGAACTCGGTTGGGTTTTCCGTACTGAAACAAGAATAATTCAGCCCGGCAATACCTTCGGATTTCAGGCCGTTGACCAGTGTTTCCATGGCCGCGATCTGGTGGGCGTGATCGGTTTCGGATTTCAGGGTGTATCGGACAAGCAGGCTCATGATGTCAGTCCTTTGTGATGAGATCGCAAACGTGGCAGAGCGGGCAGCGATCTGTAAAGGCATGTAGCTGGTCCAATGCTCGCAGTACGCTTGCTCACACATATCGAATATCGCTATGATTGTGAGATTAGTCTGGTCCAATTGAAAAAGAGATATTCAGAAAGGGAAAGAATTGACGATTAGCACAATTCACACGTTCCTCGTACGTCCACACAAGGGGATCGAGGGCGAACTCGCCATTAACGGGGACAAGTTGCCGCACGAAGGAGGTTTGTTTAGAACACTAAGTGATATTTTTAAGAAGTCTGACACTGAATGCAATATTGAGATTGCATTCAATCATCGCGAAGATGGCACTCAAGAAAATCAGGTTAAAAATGATATCGCAAGTTATGCGATTGATCCCAGTATCAAATCGGCGAGAAAGGTTGCCGAAAGGCTGGCGCGTGCCACCACCAACAGGTCCGGTTTGGGGCTCTTGTTTTTGATTTTGGGGAGCGACAAAGGAAAGAAACGCCTAGTTCTGTCCAGATTTCCAACCAATAATGCTATTTTGGCAGAAGAAAACAAAGATCGCCTTAATGTCCAATTTTTGGAGCGCGTCTTTATGCGCAGTACATTCTCGTACAAAGCTGCTGCGTACGAAGCCGCGGACCCAGCGACAGGGTTTTGGCAAGGCCGAGCTGTAGACAAGCAGATAAATACGTCAGATGGACAAGTATCCAGATACTGGATCGAAGACTTTTTGGATTCGCAACTTCTGACCACAAGTCTTTTGGGTAGCAAGAGGTTGGCCGATGCCTTGCGGATGGCAATTGGCGCGACCGCCGATCCTGAAACGAAGCAGGAACTTGCAGCTGTGGCCATGTTAGCTCGTGGTCAAAATAACAAGACTCGTTCGGTTCGCCAATTCGCAGAAAAAGTCGGCCTTTCCGCCGACGGGAAAACGGCATTGTACTCGAAGTTTCGAAATTCGGCCCTTTTGGATGAGCAGTTTCAGTTTGATTTGACTGAGTTCAGGAAACACGTTGGATTTCGCTCGCGTGAACTGGACAATGGCGCGATAATAACTGCAATAGCAGATAGGTTTGATCAGATATATGAGACCACAAAACTTAAAGAAGGTAATGGCAGAGTTAGAATTTCAACCGAAGGGACTGTGGTGAATGACAAACTTAGGAAATCAACTCATTGACCTGAAAGCGATTTATAAAAGCCGCTTTGAAAGCGCACTTGTGCCGGTCTCCACCCGGCTTGAAAAATTCCTCTCTGTGCTTTTATCGGACCAACCTAGGATCGATCGAATTTCTGCTCGCCCGAAATCGGTCGAAAGGTTCCTTGCGAAGGCCAAAAAGCGTGAAAACGAAACGTTGAAATACGACGACCCACTTAATCAAATCCAAGATCAAATCGGTGCAAGGATAATTACATTCTACCTGCAGGACGTCGAAACAATTTCGAATACGCTCTCACAATACTTCCGTGCCGTGGAAAACAGACGGATAGTTCCAGATCGCGAAGCTGAATTCGGTTATTTCGGACGACATTTTATCTTTTTTTTGACAAATGATGTTCTTGATGAAGACAATACCGAAGCACCGATTTTTTTTGAACTGCAAGTAAAAACGCTTTTCCAACATGCGTGGGCCGAGGCAAATCATGACGTTGGATACAAAGAGCTTGAAGGCGAAAACACGGAAACTGAAAGGCGCCTTATGGCATATGCTTCGGCGCAAGCATGGGGTGCCGACCGCGTTTTTGATGAATTGTTCACGGGAAAGACAGGTGCTCAGGTAACTGCCCCGCATAACAAAACGGTGTGATTCTTACCCCCGCCCCCGCGACTTCCCCCGATACATCCGCGTTCCAGCCTTCCCAGCCGTGCTCCGCCCCTTGCCTTTCACTGCTGCCTCACTTGCCGCCTGCACCGCATACTGCCGCGCCATCGGATCATCCGCGACCGCCAGCTCCACAGCTTCCAGACGTTTCACCTCATCGCGCATGCGGGCGGCTTCTTCGAATTCCAGGTTCTCGGCGGCTTTGCGCATTTCCTTGCGCAGGTGCTCCAGATGCGCCTGTAGATTGCCCCCGGCCAGCGGGTTGTCGACCTTGGCGGTGACGCGGTTCATGTCGACGTCGCCCTTGTACAATCCCGAAAGCACATCATCGACGTTCTTTTTGATCGTCGTCGGGGTGATGTTGTGTTCGGTATTATAGGCCACCTGTTTTTCGCGGCGCCGGTCGGTTTCGGCCAGCGCGCGTTCCATCGATCCGGTGATCCGATCAGCGTACATGATCACGCGACCCTCAACGTTACGCGCGGCGCGCCCAATGGTCTGGATCAGCGATGTTTCGGACCGCAGGAAGCCTTCTTTATCCGCGTCCAGAATGGCGACCAGCCCGCATTCGGGGATGTCGAGGCCTTCGCGCAGCAGGTTGATCCCCACCAGCACGTCGAACGCGCCAAGGCGCAAATCACGCAGGATTTCGATGCGTTCCAGCGTGTCGATATCGCTGTGCATATAGCGCACCTTGATGCCCTGTTCGTGCATGTATTCGGTCAGATCCTCGGCCATGCGTTTGGTCAGCGTGGTGACAAGCGTGCGATATCCGTCTGCGGTGACACGGCGGACCTCATCCAACAGATCATCGACCTGCATTTCAACCGGGCGGATTTCAACCATCGGGTCAATCAGGCCGGTGGGGCGGATCACCTGTTCGGTGAAGATGCCGCCGGTCTGTTCCAGTTCCCATTTGCTTGGCGTGGCCGATACATAGATCGACTGCGGGCGCATCGCGTCCCACTCCTCAAACTTCAGGGGACGGTTGTCCATGCAGGACGGCAAGCGGAACCCATGTTCGGCCAGCGTGAATTTGCGGCGATAGTCGCCTTTGTACATGCCGCCGATTTGCGGGACGCTGACATGGGATTCATCGGCGAACACAATGGCGTTGTCGGGGATGAATTCGAACAGGGTCGGGGGCGGCTCACCAGGCAGGCGGCCGGTCAGGTAGCGCGAATAATTTTCGATGCCGTTGCAGACGCCTGTGGCCTCCAACATTTCCAGATCGAAATTGGTGCGCTGTTCCAGACGTTGTGCTTCCAGCAGTTTACCTTCGTTCACCAGTTGGGCCAGCCTGGTTTTCAGCTCTTTCTTGATCTCGACAATCGCCTGTTTCATCGTCGGTTTCGGCGTGACGTAGTGCGAGTTGGCATAAATGCGGATGTGGTCAAACGTGTCAGTCTTTTCGCCGGTTAACGGGTCAAATTCGGTAACGGATTCCAGTTCCTCGCCAAAAAACGACAACCGCCATGCCCGGTCATCCAGGTGGGCCGGCCAGATTTCCAGTGCGTCACCGCGCACGCGGAACGACCCACGCTGAAACGACGCGTCGTTGCGTTTGTATTGCTGGGCGATGAGGTCGGCCATGACCTGACGCTGGTCATATTCACTGCCCGCTTTCAGATCAAGCGTCATCGCGCCATAGGTTTCAACCGAGCCGATGCCGTAGATGCAGCTGACCGAGGCGACAATGATCACGTCATCACGTTCCAACAACGCACGGGTGGCCGAGTGGCGCATCCGGTCAATCTGTTCGTTAATCTGGCTTTCTTTTTCGATGTAGGTATCGGACCGGGCCACGTATGCTTCTGGCTGGTAATAGTCATAAAACGACACGAAATATTCGACGGCGTTGTCTGGAAAGAAGCCCTTCATTTCACCATAAAGCTGCGCGGCAAGGGTTTTGTTGGGGGCCAGGATGATCGCTGGGCGCTGGGTTTCCGCAATGATCTTGGCCATTGTGAATGTCTTGCCTGTGCCTGTGGCCCCCAGCAACACCTGGTCGCGTTCGCCACCTGTAATGCCCGCGGTCAGTTCCGCAATCGCGGTAGGCTGATCGCCGGCGGCGGAAAAATCGGTTTGCATCACCAGCCGCCGCCCGCCTTCCAGTTTGGCGCGGGTTTTGACATCGGGGCTTGGGGTATTGAGTAACGGTAATGACATCGGATGATTCCTGTGGGCTCCCTAAATTTGATCACTTTTTGTTCCGTTACAAGATGTGTCCTGTCAACGGGTGTCAGGGGGCATGAATTTTCATGTAAAAAGGGATTTAAAATTAGTAAATACAACTTTAACGTTATTTTTTTTTGCTGAACGATTAATTCCGCTCTAGGTTGTAGGTGCAAGCAGCAAGCAGGCTGTCGATCCAAAAGCCGAAACACACATACCCTCGCTCCCACAGGTATGGATCGACAGCCTCATTTCCCCGCATCCCCACATATTGGCCAGGATCGCCGCTTGCATTATGCGCGCTTCTTTTGGATAACCAAGCAAATGATCGGAGACCCGCACAAATGAACGCGCGTATATTTCAACCGGCCCGCACGGCGATGTCGTCGGGGATGGCCAAGACCCAACATTGGGTGCTGGAATTTGCACCGGCGTCAGCGCGCAGTGTGGATCCGCTGATGGGATGGACATCGTCTGCTGACACACAGGCGCAGGTGCGTCTGACATTTGATACCAGGCAAGAGGCGTTGGATTACGCCGACCGTCATGGCATTGATGCTGTCGTATCAGAGCCAAAGAAACGTCGTCAGAATATTCGCGCTGGTGGGTATGGCGATAATTTCGCCACGAACCGGCGCACGGTCTGGACCCACTAAACAGCCATCATCAGAGTCCTTTTTGCAACTTTTTGGCCGAAAACCATGTTCCAATGGTCGCCAAAAGGCGTCCAAGTTGACAATCGTGCGCTGAACACCGCTTTTTTGTAAAAAAAAAGCCGACTGTCAACGCCGGTGTGGGGCAAGAACATGGAGCATGCGAATCCAAAAGTGGCGGCGACGCCACGTGTTGCAGTGGCGATGCCTGACAGCATTGCAACGTTTGGCGCGCTCAGCTTTTTGGCGGCACATTGCCCGCTTCACAGCAAGTTTTCTGCAGGTTTGCTGCGCAGCATTTTTCTGCCGGCTGCGGAACACAACTGTGTGCGCCTTTTCCAGAATGACAAGGGTGTGCCTTGTGCGGCGTTGATCTGGGCGCGCCTGTCAGATGATGTTTCCGAGCGGATGATTTATGACAATATGCCACCGCGGCATCAGGACTGGGTTTCCGGACGAAACCTGTGGTTTTTGGATTTGATAGCGCCGTTTGACCACGGTGCGGATATTGCCCGCCACATTGCGCGCAATCCGCCCGAAGGTGCCTTCTATTTTGGCCGCATTGGCCCGGACGGGCTGATCCGCAAAGTTGTGCATGGTGACGCCAGCAAGGGCAGACGCGGTCTGGTCCAAAGCTTTCGCGTGCAGCGCGCGGCATGACGGGGTAGGGCACAATGGGATTTCCCATACCTCAGACGGGCGCGGTCACCGAAGACGTTGCGGTGACAGGCGGCAATCTTGTGGCCACCGGCGACGCGGATGTTGTCAGTTTAAAAGGCGGTTTTGACCAATCCACGGCATTTACCGCCGACACGATTGCGGGTGCGTATGGCACGCTTGTCATCGCCGCGGACGGGGTCTGGAGCTATACGGCCGATAACGCGCAATCCGCCATTCAGGATCTGAATGATGGCGACACACTTAGCGAAGTCTTTACTGTCACCACCGTGTTCGGTGACACAACCGTTTCCGTCACGATCAACGGGGCCGACGAACCGCCCTGTTTTGTCCGCGGGACAATGATCGACACCAATGCCGGGCCGCGCCCGATCGAAACGCTGCAGGCGGGCGATCAGATTGTGACTGCCGACGCGGGTTTGCAAACGATCCGTTGGATTGGGTCAAAAATTGTCACCCCCGCCAATGTTCGTGACTTTGACGCCATTCGCCCCATTCGTTTGCAACGTGATTGCTTTGGCGCGGGCGTGCCGGACCGCGATTTGATGGTCTCGCCGATGCATCGCGTTCTGTTGCAAGGCGCCGAACCGACCCTGCTGTTCGGGCAGCGCCAGGTTCTGTGCGCGGCCAAAATGCTGGTCAATGGCGAAACGATTGTGCGCGACCCGGCCCCAACAATTGAATATTTCCACATGTTGTTTGACGGTCATCAGGTCGTTCAGGCGAACGGTTGTCTGGCAGAAAGCTTTTTGCCCGGAAACGTCGGACTGTCCAACTTTGATAAAATGGCGCAAGAGGAAATCTATGAGATTTTTCCGCAATTGCGTGGACTGCCCGACAGTTATGGTCCGGCGGCCCGCCAGATTCTGCGACAATACGAGGGCGAAATTATCGCCAAATCGATCAAGCCAGACACGCCATTCGCTGACCGGATATCCTCGGCGGCCTAACCACAGCAATGTGCACAGTTTCATACGCAATCTGCTTGAATTTGATGGCGCTGTGACGCACAACGCCGGTCAAGCGGTCCCATAGCTCAACTGGATAGAGCAGCCGACTTCTAATCGGCAGGTTGAGGGTTCGAGTCCTTCTGGGACCGCCAGAGCCACAAAAGGCAAAGGCTGGGTGGTTTTCAGGGTATTTGGTGGATGCCGTCTATTCAATTGCGGGTGCGCCGCCCTGGAAATTGTTGCCGTTCACATAGTCACAAGGCTCTTCCCGCATTTCCAGGTGCAGGTTTTTGCCAGTGTATGGGTGCGCGCGCGCAACATCTTCGTCAAATTCGATTCCCAGACCCGGTGCTGTGGGGGCGTGAATGAAACCGTCTTCCCATTTGATCGTGTTGCGGATCAGTTTCTGATGGAACGCGCCACCTGTCTGGATCGTTTCGGCGATCAACAGGTTGGGAATGGATGCCGACAAATGAATATTGGCGGCCCATTCAACCGGTCCAGCATAAAGATGCGGCGCCACTTGCGCGTTATAAACCTCGGCCATTGCAGCGATCTTTTTGGCTTCCCAGATGCCGCCACAACGCCCAAGGGCTGGCTGTAATATGGTTGCCGCACCCTGACGCAGAACAGGCGCAAATTCGGCCTTTGTTGTCAGCCTTTCGCCGGTTGCGACGGGAATGTGCGTCGCCGCTGCAACGCGTGCCATGGCGGCGACATTGTCGGGTGGCACAGGTTCTTCGAACCACATCGGGTTATAGGGTTCGATTGCCCGGGCCAGCCGGATGGCCCCGTCGGTGGTAAATTGTCCGTGGGTGCCAAACAACAGGTCAGCGCGATCGCCCACGGCGGCGCGGATGGCACTGCAAAATGCGACGGACTGGCTGATATCAGACATCGCCGGTTGATGGCCGCCGCGCAACGTATAGGGGCCGGCGGGATCGAATTTGACGGCCGTAAAGCCCAGTTCGACATTTGCCAGCGCGGATTCCGCTGCCATATCAGCCGAGGTCCAGAAATCATCCATGCTGTGGTGGGGCTGTGGGTACAGATATGTGTAGGACCGGATGCGTTCATTCATCATCCCTCCCAGTAATGCCCAGACCGGACGGTCCCGGTGTTTGCCCAATATATCCCAACAAGCGATTTCCAGCCCCGAAAACGCGCCCATAACAGTCAGATCGGGACGTTGAGTGAAGCCCGATGAATAGGCCCGGCGAAACATCAATTCGATGTTTTCGGGGTTCTCGTCTTGCATGTGCCGCCCGAAAACGTCGCCGATCACGGCGCGCATCGCCTCTGGTCCGACGGACGAGGCATAGCATTCGCCGTACCCGGTGACGCCGGTATCAGTGGTCAGTTTGACAAACAGCCAGTACCGCCCACCCCAGCCCGGCGCGGGCGGTGCCACAACGAATATTTCCAGATCCTGAAGCCGCATGCGGTGATCCCCCAATCGCTATGGCAAGTTTGCGCACCGCGTCGCTAAAACACAATCACGTTCCGCCGGGCCGCGCCGGATTTCGTGTCGGCAATTGCCGCGTTGATCTGGTCCAGGGTCCATCGTCCTGACACCAGCTCGTCCAGTTTCAATCGCCCTTGACCATAAAGGTCCACCAACCATGGTATATCGCGCGTCAGCACGACATCGCCCATTTTGGTCCCGATCATGCCCTGTCCAAGGGCGGCTAGAACACCAGGTTCAAACGTCGATGTGTCACCGGTGTGGGGCATGCCGACCATGATGACCTGGCCACCGGGTGCCAGATAGCGTGGTGCCGCGTCATAGGCCGGGATCGCGCCAACGGTGACGAATACCGCGTCGGCGCCGCGACCGGTGATTTCCATCACTTTTTTCCAGGGTGCCGCGTCCGTGGCCAACACCCCGTCAGTGGCCCCGAATTCGCGGGCAATTTCCAGTTTCTCCGGGCTCATGTCGATGGCCACGATGCGTCGCGCACCAGCAATCCTGGCGCCTTGGATCGTATTCAGACCAACGCCCCCGGCACCAATGACCACGACCGTTTGCCCCGGACGGACATTGGCCGTGTTCACTACGGCACCCAACCCGGTAATGACCCCACAGGCCAGCAAACTGGCCGCATCCATCGGCATGTCCTGTGGAATTTTCGCGATCTGAGACTGATCCACCACCACCTTTTCGGCGAACCCCGCCACTGACACGCCCTGTTGCATGACCCCGCCATCATTTGCTGTCAGCGGCCCGGCATCCCGGTCGTATGGGGTTTCACATAGCACCGGATTGCCGGTCGTACAGGACGGGCAACTGGAACAGGACCTGATCAATGTCACAATGACCGGATCGCCGGGGGCGTAGACTGTAACACCGGGGCCACAAGCCGACACATGCCCGGCGGCCTCGTGCCCGAAAACGGCGGGCAGGGTGCCGCCCCAGCCACCTTCGATAAATGCGATATCGGAATGACAAATCGCGCATGCCGCCAGATCGACCTGCACTTCGCCGAAAGCGGGATCGCGCAATGTCACATCCTGGATCACAAGCGGCGCGCCAAATGCCTGACAAACTGCGGCTTTTACCTTGGTCATAAATGTCTCCGTCTTTCAAAGAAAGATTGTTGGTTCGCGCTATCGCCGCTTGCCCGAAATCGACAGCAACTGTCTGTTTACGTCGTCTTTTCAGGCGGACGCAGCCATACAAAGACCAAAATGCAAACAGCAATTAGTATGGCGGATAATAAAAATGGCGCGCCCGGCAGCATAAATGGCGCGCCTTCGGTGGTGAAGAACCAGAAAATCTGGGTCATCATCAGCGGTGCAATAATAGTTGCGACCGCATTGATGCTGGTCAGCGTGCCCTGCAATTCGCCTTGTTGATCGTCACTGGCTGCACGGGACATGATGCCCTGCATGGCCGGACCGGATATCGACCCAAGTGCGGTGATCGGTGTCACGATCAATGCCAGCATTCCGTTCTGCACAAAGCCAAGGAACACAAACGCTACGATATCGACGGCCATCCCGAAAATGACGGCGTTGCGATCCCCCAAAAGCCGCAGAATTGGCCGGATCAGGACACCTTGCACAACCGCGATCGAAACCCCAAACAACGCCAGCGACACGCCAATCATCCCAGGCCCCCAACCAAATCGCGCCTGTCCAAAATAGGCCCAGATGGCCGGGTACACGAAAAAGGCGACACCATACAAAAGCGACACTACAAGCAGCCCGCTGACCCCCGGTATCGCGCCGATATTCTTAAACGCACCCAATGGGTTGGCGCGGCGCCACTCGAATGGCCGGCGGATACGATCTGTCACCGTTTCAGGCAGCGCGAAATACCCAAACACCATGTTTGCAAAGGCCAGGACTGCGGCCGCATAAAACGGTGCGCGCAGCCCAAATCCAGCCAGCAACCCGCCAATCAGCGGACCCAGGACAAAGCCAAGGCCGAACGCCGCGCCGATCAGCCCGAAATTCGCGGATTTTTCTTCCGGGGTGGATATATCGGCCATATAGGCCGATGCAGTGGGTTGGGTGGCCGCAGTGATCCCGCCCACCAGACGCCCAACCAGCAACAACCACATTGTGCCGGCGACGGCCATGACCAGATAATCCAGCGACATCACGAACAGGGCCGTCAACATCACCGGTCGCCGGCCGAAAGTATCGGACAGACTGCCGATGAATGGGCCAAACAGAAACTGCATGAATGCAAAGGAAGTCGCCAGAATACCGCCCCATATGGCGGCATTGGCCAGATCGCCGCCGCGAATATCGCGGATCAGATCCGGCATCACCGGCATGATCAGGCCGATCCCCATGGAATCTATGACCACCGTCAGCAAAATGAATATGATGGGCAGCTTTTTTGACATTGCACCCGGGCTGTAAGTCAAAGGTCGCTGACCCGATTATTCGCGGTCCCGCCGGGACGGTTTGCGGACAATTTCAATCTGGACCTCATGCAGCCGGACGCAGTTGCAATATCTCTCTGGTTTGTTGCCATGTGGCGACGGGCCGGTCGTAATCTGCGCAAATTGCAGCGGTCCGCTGCACCAGCGCTGCATTTGATGGTGCCAGTGTGTGGCGATCCAGACGCATGTTGTCCTCAAGCCCGGTGCGCGCGTGCCCGCCTGCCGCAATGCACCATTCGTTCATGACAATCTGGTTTGCACCGACGCCTGCGCCACACCAGACGGCCGTGGGGGCCAGACGGTTCAGGGTTTCGATATAGAAATCAAAAATCCTTTTGTCGGCGGGCATCGCGTTTTTAACACCCATCACGAATTGTACATATAGTGGACCCTTTAGAATACCGGCGTCAGCCATGCTGGCCGCATGTACGATATGTGACAGATCAAAAGCCTCGATTTCAGGCTTGATGTCATATGTGATCATTTCCCGAGCCAGCCAGGCCACCAGATCCGGAGAGTTTTCATAAACCCGCGTCGGAAAATTATTGGATCCAACTGTCAGCGACGCCATATCCGGGCACAGCGACAACATGCCGCCGCGTTCGCTGCCGCTGCCTGAACGGCCACCGGTGGAAAACTGGATCACCATACCGGGGCAGTGTTTTTCCAGCCCTTCCTTGAGCGCTGCGAATTTCTCGGGGTCCGAGGACGGCGTCTGGTCGCTGTTGCGCACGTGGCAATGGGCAATTGATGCGCCAGCCTCGAACGCCTCTTGCGTCGATTCAATCTGTTCATTGATCGTGATCGGCACCGCGGGATTATCCGATTGCGTCGGCACGGAACCGGTGATTGCGACGCAGATGATACAAGGATTTGTCATAGTGGTTGCCATTTCGAAATTTGCAGATCTCGGGGCCGCTGATCAGCCGCCTGGGGGAATAATTGGCACAGCTTTGGCGCGAAGACCAGTGCCCGAAAGTCGGCCCGCAGGCATTCTTGTCAGCAATGTCCGGTCTGTTCCAGAAATGCGGTCAGCACTTGTGCGTATTCCTGCGGTTTTTCAACACAAGGTAAATGCCCGGCCCCGCGTATCAAATGAAAGGATGATCCAGGGATCAATGCGGCTGTTTCGCGGATCAGATCGGGCGGGGTCGATCCGTCTTCGGAACCTGCAATTGCCAGCGTGGGCAATCGCAACCGGGCGGTGCTGTCATGCAGGTCGGTTTCCGCAATCGCAGCCGAGCAACCTAAATACCCGTCCAGTGGCGTGCGCACCAGCATATGGCGCCAGGCCGCCAGTGCCGGATTGCTTTCGCGATAGCTCTTTGAAAACCAGCGGTCCAATGTTGCGTCGGCCAGTACTTCGATACCACCGGCACGGGCCGCCGCGATACGGTCCGCCCAAATATCCGGGGTCCCGATTTTGGCGGCGGTGTTGGAAATCACCATGGCGCGCACCAGATCCATACGCTCTGCGGCCAATCCCTGCGCCACGATCCCGCCAACAGACAGGCCGACAAAAACGCAATCCTTGACCGACAGAAAATCCAACAGGCGCGCAGCGTCGCCTACAAGATCGCCCATGAAATAGTTGCCAACAGGGCACGAGGTCAGGCCATGCCCACGACTGTCATAACGGATCAGGCGCAACTCTGGCGGCAACAACGCGATGACCTGATCCCATAGCCGCAGATCAGTGCCAAGCGAGTTGGAAAAGACGACTGGCGGGCCATCGGACGGCCCCTGATCGGCGTAATTGATTTTGATGTCGCCCGCGTCAAATATATTCATTTTCCTGTTCCCTTTTTTCGGGGCGAACGTGGCAGGCAGAATGCCAATTGTCCATCAAACGACCGGAACTTATGTCCAAAACCTGAGCCAGGAGAACGGTAGCGCGCAACTGAAACAAATATCGGCTGCCAGGGTTTTTCCCTGCCAGACCGGGACCCGCTATTTGCGTACAGGGACTTGGAAATTTTCCGCTAAAATATTGATAAATATATATTTTGACAATTTTTTCCGAAATGGATTATCCCAGGGCAACAATCATAACCCTCAGGTCAGAAATTGTTGGGAGAACACTCATGAAGACCTTGCCGATATGATTGTTACCCTGAAACGTCAGGAAGTAACCACAGATTGCGCCAAATTGTCAGATTCGCCTATTCAGGTATTCCTTACCCTAGGTAAGTTCGGCCGACCCCAGGCGAAAATGTGCAACAATCTGCCCATGATCCGACGCCAGTTTGTTATAGGGCGCTTCGGGATGCGATCCGTCCGTCAGGTGGTCATTCAGCACACTGAAATATTCCATCTCGCCGATTTTCTTGCCGTATTCGGGCAGGAAATGCCGCGACATCAGGATTTGATCAATGCTTTCGTAAACGCCGCCAAAAGCCGAAGTGAAAACCATATCGCGCAGCGATTTGCGCACAAACATCTTTTCGGCTGAATGCAGACGGACCCGTTCGATGCTTTCCTTGATTTGCGCGGCTTCGTGTTTGGAATAGCGTTCGTTCGCTTTTTTGGCATCGTGGCGCCGCATCCAGGCATAATTTCGAAATGGGGCTTCGCCGGTGATGATTTCCGTTGAAACAGCGTGTTCGCCATCATTGAAATCGCCCAGTACCAGCACCGGATGTCCCTGGTTCAGTTCGTCCAGTATCAGGCCGCGCAGCACCCAGGCCTCGGCCATGCGTCGCAGACCGGCGCGCAGTGAACCCAACGCCCGCCCCTTGGCATCATAGCTCAGCAGGTTGGATTCCGGCGCGAATTCCTGTTGATCGGTGCGAATGAATTCCCCAAGTTTCGATTTCAGGTGACAATTGAAAACCGTGACAACCTTGTCGCCGACCGGTACCCGCGCTTTCAGGATGGGGCGCGACAGCGCGGCCAGCGAATATTGCCCCGACTTGCTGCGATCCAGATCGCGAAACGGAATTTCCAGCGGCGTGTCAAATCCTTGAATAACCTCTGGCTCGCCGACAAAGCCGAACCGCGACAGAATGGCCAGGCCCGGTCGCCGCTGTCCGGGTTCGCCGTCATTCAGGTTGGGTGCAAAGGCCAGCGCCGCATCGGTGTAAGGTCGATAGGCAAGCTTGCGAAAGATCGCCTTGCGCGCATAACGTTTCGAACTGTCAGGCAGCGCCGCTTCGTTGCTGGCCACACCGCGGACATCGGTTTCCGCCACGACGCGGCGCAGGGATTCTTCGGTGAATATTTCCTGAAAACACACAATGTCTGTGTCCATTGTCAGCAACTGGTCGGCCAGCCAGTCTTCTTTCCAGGCGTGTTCCTCGGGGGTGTAGGATTCAAATTTGTAATATTCCTGATCCGGCCCGATCAGGTTTTTCACGTTAAAGCTTGCAATCGTAAATGTCGTCATTCACCCGTCCCATATGTTTCCAGCGCGGTCATAAACATCGCGGCATCCACATTGCCGCCTGATGCGACCGCGACCACCGCGTCGCCCTCAATCGTATCTTTATGGAACAGCGCAGCCGCCAGTGCTACCGCGCCGCCGGGTTCCAGTACGATTTTAAGCCTGGTAAAGGCCGCGGCCATCGCCCGCAGACAATCTGCATCCGACACAACAATCCCGGCCCCGCAATGCGTCTGCATGATCGGAAAGGTCAGCCGTCCTGGTGCAGGCGTCACGATCGCGTCGCATATGGATTTTTCGCCCGGTGCGTTTTCCACGATTTCGCCGCCCGCCAGCGACCGTGCCACGTCATCAAAACCAACTGGTTCAACCGTGCGCGGCCGCAGCCCCGGGGCGCGGTCCGCCAGTGCCAGTGCGATGCCCGAGGTCAAACCACCACCACCACAGCAAACCAGAACATCGGCTGTGCTGATACCCTGATCGGCCGCCTGTTTTGCGATTTCCAGACCAGTTGTGCCTTGGCCCGCAATGACCAGCGGCTCATCAAAAGGGCGGATCAGATGCAGATTGCGTTCTTCGGCCAACGCAGACCCGATGGCATCCCGGTCTTCGCTGTATCGATCATAGGTGACGACCTCGGCCCCCAGCCGCCGGGTGTTGTCGATTTTTAGCTGGGGGGCGTCCGCGGGCATCACGATCACCGCCGGGATACCGCATTTTTGGGCAGCATACGCGATACCCTGGGCATGATTGCCGGATGAATAGGCGATCACCCCGCGTTGGCGTTCGGATGGGGCAATTGCGCTGATGGCCGACCAGGCGCCGCGAAACTTGAATGACCCGGTGTGTTGCAGGCACTCGGCCTTGACCAGCACCCGACGCCCTGCCAGTTCATCCAGAAATGGTGACCCCAGCAATGGCGTTTGGCGCACAACGCCGCGCAGCCGTTTTTCTGCGGCGCGGATCATATCGATATTCATTTGCAGGCCTCCAGCCACCGGGTCAAAACATCCACTGCACCCGGTTCATCCAGAAATGGAACATGTCCGCGATCGGGTATATCGGCAAATAACATATCCGGTCGCCGTTTGCGCATTTCCAGTGTGGTTTCCCGGCTCAGCAGGTTTGAATTGGCGCCGCGGATCAGGGCCAGCGGTAAGCCGTTCAATGCGTCAAACAACGGCCACAGGTCAGGGGTGGGTTGGGTGCCGGACGCGGCGACCGCGTCACGCAATCCGGCGTCATAATTCAGCACCAGACCGCCGGGCGTTTCGATGGTGCGTTTCTGCGCCTCGGCCAGCCAGCGCGGTTCTGGGACGTTCGCGAAGCCGGCACTGGTGGCGGCCAGAACCGCCGCCATTTCACGGTATGTCTTGGCCGTGGGTTTGCGGCCCAGATACCGGCTGATCTGATCCAGACCGTCCTGCGACAGCATCGGCCCGATGTCGTTCAGACACACGCCAGCCAGACGGGTATGTGCGGTTGCGGCCAGCATCATAGCGATCAGTCCGCCGCGGGATGTGCCCAAAATTGCAACTTTGTCCAATCCCAGATGGTCCAGCAATGCCAGAACATCCAGGGCCTCGGTCGGGATTGTGTAGCTGCTGTGATCAGGCGCCCAGTCCGATTGTCCCCGCCCGCGATAATCCAGCCGGATCATTCTGACGTCCTGCAAATGTGGTGCCACATAATCGAAATCGGACCCGTTTCGGGTCAGGCCAGCCAGACATAGGACCGGCGGCCCATGCCCATGATCGCTGTAGGCCAGTTTCAGACCGTCAAAAGTGGTAAAGAATGCCATGTCACGACCCATTCAAGGCAACCTGCGGCAATGTTTGCAAATCCGGCAAAATCACAGGTGGCGCCCAGGGCAGGCGGTCCACCGGTTCCTGTGCCCGGTTAACCCAGACACAGTGAAAACCGAATTCGGCTGCGCCCGCCGCGTCCCAGCCATTGGACGACACAAACAGCACCTGATCGCGCGTGCAGCCAAATTGATCCGGCACCATTTGATAGACCGAAGCATGGGGTTTGAAGACGCCGACATCCTCAACCGACAACACATTGTCCAGCAATTCCTCCAGACCAGCGGCGTGCACGGCCCCGCGCAGCATATCAGGCGATCCGTTTGACAAAATAGCGGTGGAAAGTCCGCCCGCCCGCAAGGTCGCCAGCATGTCCGGAACCTCGGGATATGCAGATAATTCCCAGTAAAGCGCCAGCAGGCGTTCGCGCAACTCGGGGTCGTTTATCCCCGACGCCTCAAGGGCCCAGTCCAATCCATCCTGGGTTACGGCCCAAAAATCAACGTGTGCTTTGATGATTGTGCGAAGCCAGGTGTATTGCAATTGCTTGTGCCGCCAATCCCGCGCAACGGCCTGCCAGACATCCCCAAATCTGTCCTGACCCGGTTCTTGCGCCAGTTCGCGGGCCGCAGAGGCGACATCGAACAATGTCCCATATGCATCAAATACACAGACTTTGAACGCCATTTATCACTCTCCTTGTGACAGAGAGTGGCACGTGTAAAAGCCAGAGGAAAGAGCGCGCCTAGAGATACTGCGACAACAACAACCAGCCGCCGGTAAAATGTGCCGCCAGCGTAAAGGCGTATGCCGACATGGCGGTCATCGCGACGTCGCTGCGCAACGGTTCCAGCTTGGATTCCGGTGAATGGAACATGCTTTGTGCACCGACACCCGCCAGGATCATCAATGCAACCGACCCGGTGCGAATGGCTGCTGCGGCAAATGCTGCGGCCATAAAAACTGTCAGCGCAGGCGCAAGGTTGGGCCAGAAGGTGGACGCAAAAATGCGCGTGCAGCGACCCCCGTCAAGCGGCCAGAAAGGCAAGAGAAACACAAAGTTCAGGCTGGCACATGTCACCGCGAAAACCCGGAATTGTGCGGCGATATCGGGATGGCGTGCAGCCAGCATCATCGACAATGTGTAGGCAAGGACCATCGGTGCAATACTGACCGCCGGTCCCATAAGGGCCACAAAAAACGCGTCGCCCTGATTGCGCAGCGGCTGGTCCGAAACCGGCTGCCTGTTCAGCAACGGAACCAGCCGGAACCGCGCGCCGTGATGCCCCAGCATCCGAAACGCAGTCACATGTCCAAATTCGTGCAACAAAAGCGACGCGATCAGTGAAAGTGCGAATGCCGACCCAAGTGCGACGGTGCCCAATGTGAAAATGACAAAGCCGACCAGAACACCGACACCGTCAAACCCGACCAGCGGCAATCGCTGACCAGCCAGAACAGCGTCGCGTACGACAAAAACTGTCGCGCCACACAGAATTGTCGCGAACAACACGAAAATCACGAACTCACCACTTCCCGTAGTCTTCCGGCCAAAGGTGACCGGATCCAGCAGATGTATTAAGACAGGATTAATGCCGAGTGTGTAGGAAAACTGTCGTAACAGTCTGTTTCCAGATCAGATGTTTTCCGGCTGCGGCATCCCAAGAACGTGGTAACCGCCGTCCACACAAATGATTTCGCCGGTCGTATATGCGCCATAGTCCGACGCAAGATAAGCCGCTGTTCCGCCTACAGATTCCAGCGTGGCATTGCTGCGCAGCGGTGCGTTCTGTTCAGTCTGGCGAAAGGTTTTTCGCGCGCCACCGATGGCGGCACCCGCCAGGGTTTTCATCGGCCCAGGTGAAATCGCGTTCACGCGGATGCCTTGTGGTCCCAGATCATTGGCCAGATACCGCACTGTGGATTCCAGCGCAGCCTTGGCCACACCCATCACGTTGTAAAATGGCGTGACCCGGTTCGAGCCCTGGAATGACAGCGTCAGAATGGTCCCGCCGCTGGTCATCATTGGCGCTGCGCGGCGCGCCACATCGATCAGAGAATAACAAGAGATATTCAGTGAGTTCTGAAAATTTTCGCGACTGGTGTTGATGAAACGGCCGGTCAGTTCATTCTTATCGGAATAGGCGATGGCGTGGACAACGAAATCCAAGGAATCCCATTTGGTCTGCAATTCTGCAAAAGCGCCATCCAGCGACGCGTCGTTGGTGACATCAACGTCCACCAGACAGGTCGATCCGACACTTTCAGCCAGTGGTGCAACACGTTTCCCAAAGGCTTCGCCTTGATATGTAAACGCCAGTTCCGCGCCTTCGCTGGCCAGTGCCCTGGCAATGCCCCATGCGATCGATCGTTCGTTCGCGACACCCATTACCAGGCCGCGTTTGCCCGTCATCAGATCAGCCATTTATTCTTACCCGTGGTATTTGCTCATGATGAGCGTGGCATTTGTACCGCCAAAACCAAAGCTGTTCGAAAGTACAGTATCAAGCTTGACGTTTTCCTGAACTTCGGTTGCGATTTCTTCGGGGCGCAGCGCCGGGTCCAGTTCGCTTACATTGATAGACGGCGCGATGAAATCGCCCTCCATCATCAGCAATGAAAAGATCGCTTCGTGAACGCCTGCGGCCCCCAATGCGTGACCCGTCATCGATTTGGTTGATGAAATCGGTGCATGATCTTCGCCCAAAGCGGCGCGAACGGCCTCGACTTCGATCACATCGCCAGCCGGGGTCGATGTGCCGTGGGCGTTGATGTAATCCACTTTGCGATCGCCGATAGTCGACAATGCCAGTTTCATTGACCGCATGCCGCCCTCGCCGGATGGCGCGACCATGTCGTGACCATCGGATGTAGCGCCATAGCCGGTCACTTCGGCATAGATCTTGGCGCCGCGGGCCTTGGCATGTTCCAGTTCTTCCAGAACGACCATGCCGCCACCGCCGCCGATGACGAAACCATCGCGGGTCGCATCAAATGCGCGCGCGGCCTTTTCCGGTGTGTCATTATATTTGCTGCTCATCGCGCCCATGGCGTCAAACAGACAAGACAGGGTCCAGTCGACCTCTTCCCCGCCGCCGGCAAACACAATATCCTGTTTGCCCATCTGGATTTGTTCGACGCCATTGCCGATGCAATGGGCCGATGTCGAACAGGCTGATGTGATCGAATAGTTGATGCCCTTGATCTTGAACGGCGTCGCCAGACAGGCCGACACCGTTGACGACATGCCACGGGTAACCATGAAGGGGCCCATGCGTTTGGGCGCACCTTTTTCGACCACGATATTGTGCGCCGCAAACAGGTTCGATGTCGAAGGACCGCCAGAGCCCGCAATCAGTCCGGTGCGTTCATTGGAAATGTCTGCCTCTTGCAGACCGCTATCGGCGATCGCCTGTTCCATGGATAAATAGGCATAGGCCGCAGTCGGCCCCATGAAACGCAACTGACGCTTGTCGATGCTGGCCACCAGATCGATTTCCGGCACACCGGCGATCTGGCTGCGGAATCCGTGCTCTACATAATGGGGCTCGGTCCTGATGCCCGATTTCCCCGCACGCAGGCTGGCTGCGACTTCATCCGTTGAATTCCCGATGGGGCACACAATCCCCAGACCTGTGATAACGACACGCCGCATGCGATTTTCCTTTCGCTTTGGACTTAGCTTTCTGAAAGAGCAACTTTCAAATCTTTTACATCATAGGCCAGTTCGCCGTCCACTTCGACGATACCATCGGCCACACCCATGGTCAGACGGCGGGTCTGAATGGCCTTGGTGAAATCGACCTTATAGGTCACCAGCTTGGCCTCTGGTCGCACCATGGCCTTTAGCTTGATTTCACCAACCCCAAGCGCATATCCGCGCCCCTGCCAGCCGCGCCAGCCCAGATTGAAACCGGTGAGTTGCCACAAACCGTCAAGTCCCAGGCACCCTGGCATGATCGGATTTCCCGGAAAATGGCAGTCGAAAAACCACAGGTCAGGATGGATGTCGAACTCTGCCACGACATGCCCTTTGCCATGCGCGCCACCATCGCCACTGATTTCCGTCACGCGGTCCATCATCAGCATTGGGGGTTCGGGCAATTGCGCATTGCCAGGGCCAAAAAGTTCACCCCGTGCGCATTTCAAAAGACCGTCGCGGTCAAAGCTATTTGGATAAGCGGCCATGTCGCCTTGCCTCCGGATTTTCGTTTATTCTCTGCTCTTGCCACCTCTACCAACCGGTCTGCGCAGAGGCAATAGCGGGGCCAATAACCGCACCTTGCGTTTTATGTTTGAATCCGGGGGGCCGAGACACCTATATTACGGACAAGCCCCGGAAACGAGACAGATGCGAAATTACAAAGCCAAATCAGAAAACGGAGCCGCATGGCTGGCCACAGGTGGATTGCGGCCAACCCGCCAACGCGTGGCACTTGCGGCATTGTTGGTGGGCGATGGGCGCAACCGCCATGTGACCGCCGAAAGCCTGTTCAGCGCGGCGAATGAATTTGGCGAAAGCGTTTCTTTGGCCACGGTCTATAATACGCTGCGGGCATTTTGTGATGCAGGCCTGATGCACGAGATTGCGGTCGAAGGCACCAAAGGGTATTTTGATACGCGCACGGATGATCACCCGCATTTCTTTTGGGAAGAAAACGCAGAGTTGACCGATGCACCGGCCGAAGACCTTGAATTTGCCCGTATCCCCGCCGCCCCCAAAGGTGCCGAGATCGCCAAGGTCGATGTCGTCATTCGCCTGCGCAAAATCGACAGCTAAGTCAGAATACCCGGCCTTGCCGCCAACCCGTGGCGATTTTGGCATGGGTGGGTTTGCCCAAGGCCAAACCATCCACCCGCATTAAAAAAGAGCGTCAGGAGAGCGTCAGACTTGGGCCGCAGCACATGACCGGCCGGTGGTGTGGACCAATGACAGCTTGGCATCCTGTTTCATTCCCAAATTTGCCCCGCAAACCCACTTAGTGGCCAGGAACCACGTATAAAAGCGTTCGCGTGTCAAAACCACCGCCCAAACCGCGCTGGCCGCCAGCGCTGCATAAGTGATTTTTGCCCCTGACCCAAAGCCGAAACCGGTTGGCTTGAACAGTTCAGTTTGTCCGTTGAAAAGGCATTCAAATTCGACGCGGACAGAGATGCCCCGCACGTTGCCGTTGAGCGGCTGCTTTGAGGCCAATGTGACCAATGCCGCAATGCTAACGAATGTCCGCGTTTAGTTGGATTGACGGCGGAGCCAAGCTACCGCGCAACTGTCATCCTTGCCCAGTAAACTGAAGGCTCTCAAAAATACCGGGGATACTGGGTCATCATCGCCATACACCCTAGATCACTTTGAACCACCTCTGGGTTTCGGGACATCATTTCAAGAAAAAATTTACGATCTTCTCGTGCGGAGTCATTCTCTGAATTTGCTTGCGTATTCGGCGCGGCTGACCGGGCGAACAAGGCGCGCGCGGACTGTCTCAGGCTTGAAAAAGCGAACAATGGGAATGTAAGTGTCATCGAATTATCCTCTGTTTTGCGTTGAGTTCAGCCTAAGGACTGGCGGATTATACTGGTATCCGCCGTGGCGTTGTGCTGTTCTTCAAAAATGAAGAGCGTGTTCCAGAACTTGTCAGATGTCCGGGTTTTTCTTGCAGTCTTGCGGGCCGGTTCCACTTTGGCGGCGTCCAAAACTCTCGGGATGGCGCAGCCAACGGTGGCAAGACGGATTGAAGCACTGGAACACACGCTTGAGCTGGTTCTCTTTGAGCGGACCCCCCAAGGCTTTGCACCGACCCAAGACGCGCTGGCGCTGGTACCCTGCGCGGAAGCGGTTGAGGATGCGGCGAATGAATTGGACGCGAACGCCGCCCGGCTGGCGTCTTCCAAATCCCGTACCATTCGTATTACGGCAGTGACGGACGCTTTTAATCCGCGCCTTTCCGCCATCCTCGAAGGCTTTGTTGAGAGCTACGGGAGCGCGAACTTCGAATTGATCCCAAGTGACGTGCCCATCAACATTTCGGCTGGGGAGGTCGACGTCGCGATTAGATGGACAAACATGAAAATCGATGATCCATCGTTGATTTGCCGGAAATTGGCCACCATTACGCATTCGTTGTTTGCGTCGAAGTCCTATGCGGCCAAATCGGATCTTCCGCATTCAGAATCAGAAATGAGTGGGCATAAGTACTTGGTTTTTCAAGGAAACCAGAGAATAAATGCGATCAATAAGTGGCTACTTCAACGCATCAACCCAGATCAGATTGCGATGACCTGCCAAGATTTTAAGGCCATGGAAACCGCTGTTCAAATGGGGGCCGGTATTGGAATTCTTCCAACACGGTTCATGAAGAGCGACGACACGCTCGTCCACTGTATTGAGTTGCCTGAAAATTTGGGTTCGACCGTATGGCTGTTGGTGAATCCATCTGCCTATCGCCGACCCGAGGTGAAAGCGTTCACAGCATATTTTGCGCCGCGATACAGTGCGCATTTGCGGAAAAACTAGTGGGCAAATCCCCCAAAGCGGACCATCGTCTATAGACTAGCAACGGCAGTTTCGTCCGCAGTCGCGTCGTTCCTTCCTGGCATCATTGTCCAAATTTTTCGCAAAGACACTGAATTTGCTTCACCCGCGTATCGTTTGCGCTAACATGCCCCAGACCGGTGGAGAATGATGATGGCGATACGCGCACTTGTTTGGGGCGAGAACGTTCACGAGAGCACAAATAATACTGTGGCTGATCTGTATCCCGATGGGATGCACGGCTGTATTGCCGAAAGCCTGAACAAAAACCCCGACATCACCGCTACCACGGCGACCCTGCAGGAACCCGAACACGGGCTGACAGGGTCGCGGCTGGCACAGACGGATGTGTTGTTGTGGTGGGGCCACGCGGCGCATGGTGATGTTGATGACACGGTCGTTGAACGGGTGTCAGAACATGTGTGGGCAGGTATGGGGCTGATCGTCCTGCATTCCGGCCATTTCGCCAAAATTTTCAAACGCTTGATGGGATCGCCCTGCAATCTGACCTGGCGCGAGGCAGGGGAAAAAGAACGCCTGTGGGTGACGTCACGCAATCATCCGATCGTGCAGGGGCTGCCGCTGTCGTTTGAATTGGAACACGAAGAAATGTACGGCGAACCCTTTGGGGTCCCGGAACCGCTGGAAACCGTTTTCATCAGTTGGTTCCAGGGTGGCGAAGTGTTCCGGTCGGGTCTGACATACCGGCGTGGGGCAGGGAATGTGTTCTATTTTCGGCCCGGCCACGAAACCTATCCCACCTACCACGATCTGAATGTGCAAAAAGTGCTGAATAACGCGGTTTTGTGGGCGCATAACCCGCAACCACGGATCATGGATGTCACTGCTGCGCCAAACACGCCAGTGGATCAGGCCCCCGAAAAGATCGTAGAGCGTGGCCCGAAACTGCACACGGATGGCGAAGACGGTTTTCGATAGGAGCATCGCAATGTCTGACACCCCGGTTCGATTATTGATCCTTGGCACCGGCAATATGGCGCGCACCCACGCCAAGGCATTTTCCGAGATTGACGGAGTGTCCGTCGTTGCAGGGGTCGACACAAATGCCCAGAACCTGGCGATGTTCAAGGATGCCTTTGGCTTGCGGCACGGGTTCCAGACATTGGAACGGGCGCTTGACTGGGATGGGTTCGATGCGGCCTGCAATGTCACCCCGGACCGGGTTCACCATGCCACGACATTGTCGTTACTTGCGGCGAAAAAGCATGTGCTGTGTGAAAAACCGCTGGCCACAAACTATGCGGATGCGTTTGAAATGTCTTGCGCGGCTGAACTGGCCGGTGTGGTGAATATGGTCAACCTGACCTATCGCAATGTGCCAGCACTTGCCCATGCGGCTGCGATGGTTGCGCAGGGCACCATCGGCGAGATCCGCCATTTTGACGCCTCCTATTTGCAAAGTTGGCTGACCCAACCCGCATGGGGGGACTGGGACAAAGAAGAGCAATGGCTGTGGCGCATGTCCACCGCCCACGGTTCCAACGGCACCCTGGGCGATGTCGGTATTCATATACTGGATTTTGCGACCCATATCGCGGGCAGTTCGGTAACGGATGTTTCCGGGCGCCTGCACACATTTGACAAGGCGCCAGGCGGGGCAATCGGCGAATATGTTCTGGATGCGAATGACAGCGTGGCGATGCATGTAGCCTTGGAAAACGGTGCGATCGGTGTGGTGCATGCGACACGTTTTGCTTCGGGTCATATTAACGACATCCGGTTGCAGATATATGGTACATTGGGCGGACTGGATGTTGAATTCACCAATAACCAAAGCCGCCTGCGCGCATCTGTCGGCGCGGATATGAGAACGGGCAAATGGGTTGAAATCGACACGCCGCCTGCGACCACATTGTACCAGAAGTTTATAGACGCCATCCGCACCGGCACCCCTGCCGAACCCGGTTTTGCCCGTGGCGCGAGTTTGCAAAAAGTGTTGGATGCGGTTGCGACCTCGGATCGCGAGAACCAGCGGATCGCGATCCAGGTGACGTGATGGACCGTGAAAACCGGAAAAAACTTGACCTTTTCCGACCCCCGTCATCGGGTGCGGTGGAAAACCAGTGATGCGGCGCGTTGTCTTTGTATGTCTGGGCAATATTTGCCGTTCACCGACAGCCGAGGCCGTGATGCGTGACATGGCGCAGCGGAGCGGATTGAAAATCACCATCGACAGCGCGGGCACGTCTGCCTGGCATATTGGACAGCCGCCCTATCAGCCGATGATGGCCGCCGCCGCCGCACGCGGGATCGACATGACCGAATTGCGGGCGCGGCAATTTGTGTCCGCTGATTTTGAACGTTTTGATCTGATTGTCGCCATGGATCTGGACAATGCCGAAATGATTGAACGGCTGCGCCCGGCTGACAATTTGATTCCGGTCAAACTGTTGTTGGAATATGCGCCGGATGCCGGGGTGCAAGAGGTGCCCGACCCCTATTACACCCGCGAGTTTGACCATGCGCTAGATTTGGTGGAACGCGGCTGTGCCGGTCTGGTTCAGTCGGCGATGCGACCAAACCACCATCTCTGAGATATTGCGTTAGCCTGTCGAACAGAATTCCTGTGCTGTCACGCCGAACTGTTCATAGCGTTCCCAGAACCGTTCGTTTCGCGATGTTTCCGACTGGCGTATGACCTGTGCGCGTTCCGGATTTCGGAAAAAAGTCGCGGCGAGCTTTTGGTCAGACATGTCGAGTGTCAGATTGGCCGCGTCCTGAATGCATCCACAGACCGCCCGGTTAGAGTCCTGTCGATCCGACCGGTTGCAGGCTGTCTCAATCACTTTTGCCGCTGCCGTGGTTGCAAAGATCGACGCTAACGTGCCTGCAAAAATCAGTGTCTTCATTACGCTGCCTCGTTTTGGGTTTACGACCCATTCTTATTGGTAAGACCAGAATCTGTTACATTGCGAAAAATATGCCGAAATTCCAGCCGGGATTCAAATCATATGTTTGTGGGGTGCGGGCGATGTTGCGGGGGCTATTCGCTGACGGCGCGGTTGCTTTGGACTGTTCATCTGATCCGCCCGAAGCTATGTTGTGGCCAGTGTCATCAGTCGAGCAATCTATCATGTCGTTGGTATCAGTTGTCGTTCCCGTCAAAAACGAGGCGGAAAATATTGGTGACCTGATTTCCGGGATTCAGGCCAGCTGTGGTGGCGTGTGCGAATTTGAAATCATTGTTGTGGATGATGCGTCAACGGATGCGTCAGTTGATGTGGTGCGTGCGGCGATGGCTGAAAATGCCAATGTGCGACTGCTGCAACATCCCAAGTCGGGCGGCCAAAGCGCGGCCGTTCATTCCGGTGTCACGGCGGCGGCAGGAAAGTTCATCGCGACACTGGATGGTGATGGCCAGAACCCACCCCAGGAATTGCCCAAGTTACTGGCACCTTTGCTGGATGCGGCGGCAAGTGACCGCCTGGGGCTGGTGGCCGGACAGCGGGTGAAACGCCAGGACACATTATCCAAGCGCCTGGCATCGAAATTTGCCAATGCGTTGCGGTCGCGGATGTTAAAGGACGGGACGCGCGACACCGGTTGCGGGCTCAAGGCATTTCGCCGCTCTGCGTTTTTGGAAATGCCGTACTTTAATCACATGCACCGTTATTTGCCGGCCTTGTTCTCGCGCGCCGGTTACGACATTGCGCATGTCGATGTCAGCCATCGACCACGTGGCGGCGGGCGGTCCAATTATTCAAACCTGCAGCGTGGGCTGGTTGGGGTGGTGGACCTTGTTGGTGTTCTGTGGTTGATGCGCAGACGCAAGACGGTCACACCCGTCGAGGTCACGCAGTCCGGGGACATGACATGAATACGGTTTTCGCCTTTCTGAATGTCGCGAACTGGTTTGAATTCTGGTGGGTGGTCTTTGGGCTGGGTGGGCAGTTGCTGTTTTCGGCCCGTTTCATTGTCCAATGGATTGCGTCTGAACGTGCTGGTCGATCGCTGGTGCCGATCGCGTTCTGGTATTTTTCGATTGGCGGCGGTGTGATCCTGTTCACCTATGCCGTTTATCGCGGCGATCCGGTGTTTATCCTGGGGCAATCGCTGGGATTGTTCATTTATTCACGCAATTTGTGGCTGATCCAGTCGGAAAAAAAGCGCAATGCCGTCTCGGAGCGATAGCTGGGTCATCAACGCCGGGCTGATCGTTGTTGCCATCACAGCGCTGCGCATTGTGCTGTTGGCGTATTCGCAGGCCGACGCGTTTGTTGACGAGGCGCAGTACTGGCTGTGGGGCCAGACACTGGATTTCGGCTATTATTCCAAACCACCAATTGCCGCATGGGTGATCCGTCTGACCACAGATCTGGCGGGCAGTGACACAGCGTTCTGGATTCGCCTTCCCGGCCCCGTGTTTCATGGGGCGACGGCACTGATCCTGGGGGTGTGGGCGGCACGCCTGTTTGATGGACCTGCGGGTTGGTGGGTGGCTGTGTCATACGCGACGCTGCCGATTGTCGGATTGGGCAGTATCGTGATGTCCACAGACACGATCATGGCGCCGTTTTTTGCCGCAGCCCTGTTGTTTCACAGTCGCCTGCTGGAAACGCGAAGCGGGCGGGATGCTGCGTTGGCGGGGCTGATGATCGGTCTGGCCTTTATGTCCAAATACGCGGCTGTGTACTTTTTTATGGGTGCGGGTCTGGCAGCAATTTTTGTGCCGGCATATCGCATTTCCATACGTAACCTTGCGGTGTTGCTGGCTGTGTTTGCGGTTGTGATATCGCCCAACATCTACTGGAATCTGGCCAACGATCTGGCCACCATCGAACACACGCTGGACAATGTGGATTGGGTCCGGGATGCATCACCCGAACAGCGTTTGCATTTCGGCGCCCTGCTGGAATTCTTCGGATCGCAATTCGCGGTCATGGGTCCGATCCTGTTTGCGGCCTTGCTGTGGATGGTGACGCGCAAAAAAGATAGCCTTGTCGCTGGTTTGTTGTGGCTATCCTTGCCTGTGGTGGTGCTGGTTTGTGTACAGGCGCTGTTGTCGCGTGCCTATGGTAATTGGGCGTTCGCGGCCTATCTGGCCGGAACGGTTGCCGTGGTGCCGTGGTTGCTGGCCAATGCACGACGCTTTTTGGTGGCGTCGCTGGTTTTCAACACGGTGTTGGCGCTGGCGTTGCCGGTTGCAACAGTATTTGCCCAATCGTTGACGTTTGGCAGACCGGCCCCGGTGTTGATCCGCGCGCTGGGGCGCGACGAGATGAGCCGCCAGATACTTGATCTTGCGACAAACAATGGCGCACAAGCGGTTGTCGCGGTTAACCGGGATGTGCTGGCGGATTTGTTTTTGACTGGTCAGGATAGCGGCATCACCGTTTATGCCTTGGCGGCGCGGGGGCGGGCGAAAAACTATTATCAGCAAAAATTTCCATATATGCCGGACGTGGCGACCAGCCCGTTGTTTGTCACGCGTGCGGCCACGGTCGCCTGTGACGGCGCGGCGATTGTGCCGTTGCAGACGCTGGACACGTCCGGCGGCGCTTATCAGCGTTGGACATACCGCGCCTATCGCTTGCCGCCCGGCTGTCTGCCACAGATCACCTATTAACTACGCGCCGTCCTAGTGCAGGCGGGCGCGCACCAGATAACCTTCGACGGTATCTTCGCCCAGGGCGCGCAAGGCTTCCAGCCGGTGATATCCTTCAATCAGCACGAACCCGACCTTGCCCTTGCGGACACGAATTGGCGTGGTCTGGCCATTTTCAAGCATGTCTTCGGCGATGCTCTGAACTTTGGCGTAGTCAAGTGTTTTGACGCGTTTGCCGGGTATGCGCACATCGGCAATGGGGAATTTCTCTTTGACCAACATGCATGCAATCCTGCACCCAAGGCGCGCATTTGACCAGCATTAATCGCCCAGAATGTCGGTCATGTTCTGCATCACCAAGCCCAGCAGTGCGACACCAGCGATCAGCATGATCGCCCGGGCGAACAGTTGAACGACCACGTCCCTGGCACCAAGCACGATCCCGGCAAGACGTCTGTTTCACGGATATCTGGTCGGCGTGAGAGAATTCGAACCTCCGACCGCTGCCCCCCTCAGGCGAAGAAGCAGGGGAGTAGAGATTGGAAACCTCTGTATTGTCGGTGCTGGGCAGATTTGAGATCGCGCATACTGGCTGAGATATTGCGGTCTCACTGCGGATGGTTCCTATGAAGGACGGTGAACTCCAAGAGGCATCGATGATTTGCCGCTTGAAACATAGTCGCATGCACCGGAAGCTGGCTTGGTAGGAGCAATGAGAGAAAGCTAGCGGAGGGTCACATGAGCGTCGAGGCTGAAGGCGGCTGCATTTGTGGTGCAATCAGATACGCCGTGAAATCAAAGCCAACCTGGATTATCAATTGTGGGTGCAATTTTTGCCAGCGCGCCACTGGTGGGCACTATTTGGTTGAATCAATGTTTCCACGAAAAGATCTTGAAATCCTGTCTGGCACCCCAAGATCGCACACGCGCATATCGGAAGGCAGCGGCAAGGCGATCCATCTGCATTTCTGCGACACCTGTGGCACGAAATTGTTCACCGGGTTTGAGCGCTATGGCGACATTTGCGGTGTGATGGCCGGCACGTTTGACGACCCGAATTGGTTTCCAAGGACGCCAGAGACCACGTTTTATTTCTTTCTTGGGGAAATGCCTGATGGCATGGTCATCCCAGCAGGGTTCAACGTCTATTTTGGTCATTCACTCAAACCCGATGGATCGAACAACACACCCCAGCGCTTCGATGCGCCGGTCGTTGTGACACCCGAACTCCGTCAAGCCGCCTTGGAATTCGCCGTAGCCAACGGCGAGGCCTAGCACCCGCACGGATCGAGTTTCATAGGCTTTGGCGGTGCCACCGAAACCAAAAACAGGCGAATACTGCCTGATTTCTGAGTCTGACGCCTGTGGGCTAATTCGCGGCGCATTTCAATCTTCAATGATCCTCAAGGCCGTGAAGATATTCAAGATAGGCCGCCACCTGGGCGATTTCCTTTTTCTTGAGCTTGATGAACTGCATGTTTTCGTTCTGCCGAAGCTGTTCCAGAATGGCCCTTGCATCTTGACCGCGAATATCGGGGCCGGTATCGCCACCCCCGTCCGCACCATGGCAGGACTGGCACCCGACGCCACCAGCGGTTTCCTCGAATATCAGTTTGCCGGCCTCTTCTTGTGGATCAAGATCGACGTCCTCGGCATGGCCGACATATTGTAGGTAGGCATAGATCGCCTGAACGTCTTTGCGGTTCAGCTTGAAATAATCCATGTCCGGCACCGCGCCTTTCAGTGCGGCATTCAGACGCGCGATGCTGATGCCGCGAATAAAGGGCGCGCCGACATCCGGGTCGCCGTTGGCATCCGCACCGTGGCACGCAGCACATCCGGTATCGCCGGCCTGTTCCTGATACAAAACCTCACCGCGCGCCACAGCCTCTGCGTCGTGTTCGCCAGCATATGAAAGAACGGTTGTGCCGAACACGGCCAACGCGGCCAGCATCGGTAGTCGCAGCGTGGGGCGCAAGGTCGGGCCGGATGTGGGTATCCGCATCAGTATGGTCTCCATCTTGGTCAGGTATTTTTTTGCTTAAATGACGAGGCGATGTTGAACTGACCGCGGCACCAGATTGGGCCGCGGTCAGGGTCGTGTCAAATTTTTCTTAGCCTGCGCGGTTTAACCTGCCGCTTTGGCTTCTCGGATAAGTTCACGGATGGACTCGGATTTTGCACCGCCTACATCCATTAATAATTCACCATTGAAATCCGCATCATAGCGCACGAAACCGCCAGAATGCGTGTCCCCGCCGTTGGGTGTTGCGATCCAGTCGGTCGGTTTGAATGTCTCAAGGTCCAGTACGATGGTATCCCAGCCATTCATGTTCGACACCCAAAGTTCGTTCACTGCCGGATCGGGATGCAGAATCGCGTGATCGACACTGGAAGCGGAGCCGCCCAGGAAGATTGGTTGCTGTCGCAGGCCGCGCCAGCGGGTGAACTTTTCGGCGTCGATGACGCCCAGAACAGACCCACGGTTATGGGTGCCTTCGCCCTTGCCGACGGTAAAGATCAGGCTTTCATCCCAGTTCATCGCGATGCCATAGGGTCCGGCGACGCCCGCGCTGGTATGTGCGACAACTTCGTCGGTTTCGTTGTCGATCTTATAGACCAGACTGTTGGATCCATCGACGACATAGGTGAATTCGCCGTCCACATCACTGGTGATGCCAATCGGGTGGTTGCCCACCTCCATGATGTTGGTCACAGCACCGGTCTCGACGTCAACCTTGGCCACGCCTGCGCCTTTGAAAGGGGCCTCGCGCAATTCAGGCGAGCCGATGGAAACATAGACAGTTTTTCCATCCGGGCTGGGTGTCGTGTACGGATGGCCCATGACCTGGACATCGTCATAGGTGATCGAACGCAGAACCCGGTTGTCATTGTCGGGGTCCAGGATCTGATGCGGGCCGCCATTGGCGCCAAAGCCCCATTGCAGAATGGTCCGGTCATTGCCGTCCTCATCGCGCCATGACTGAATATGATGCAGCCGCTGTGCGCGCATCTGGCCCTGATACAGGCTTTCTTGCTTCAGCAATTTGTCAATCTTCAGGGTCCGCATGTTCACCACGGCGACATAGGACGTATAGTTCGTTTCGCTGCCGTCGATCTCGGACCAGCCGACATAGGCCCATTTACCGTCGGGCGATACGTTGACGCCGTGGGGACCGGCGCGCATGTCCTTGGTTTCGGGCGTCTGGACGCCGATGAATTGTGCCACAACCTCTTTGGTGTAGCCGTCGATCAGGTGAAACCCGGCAAACCCGCCGTCGATTTTCCGGTCAGGGTTGTCGTTGGCGTAGCTTTCGCTGGTGATGTAGACCAGCGGACTGGCCGACGGGTCCCATGCATCCGGGCCGCTACTGTCAAACTGGGCCACCAGATAAAGCCCGCCACGATCAGACTCGGGCGTCGCCCAGTCCATTGTGGCGGCCTTGGCGACCGCGTCATCATAACCTGGGTAAAGCGCAATCTGCGCATTGGCAAAAGAGGCAGCCGCAAATATTGCTGTGCCCGCCATCAATGCCACACGTGTAAATTTTCCACGCATTGGATCATCCTTTCCATTGTTCAAGAGCACGCCAGACAGAGGCCCGAGGCGCTCAACGACTGATCAATTAAGCATATCCGCGACGGGGCATCTGTGTCTTTGATGTCAATCAATCCAAATGTCGATTTCTGGTCCAGACCTGCGTTGGCCTGCGCAAATCAAAGCCGTGCACCAGATATCGGGGCTTCGGCGATGTCGCGGCCTGGCGGTTTTGGGTGCTTCACCGGAAATTGTGCCATTTTGCGAACGGCTCTCAAACCCGAATGGCGGCTTGCCAGGAATAGTTTTGTGTCGTGGCGGAACGCTGTGGATCGGACCCACCTTGACCCCCCTTCAATTCCCCATCATATCCCAGACATGACCGACCTGACCCATATCCGGAATTTTTCAATCGTGGCCCATATTGACCACGGGAAATCGACCTTGGCTGACCGGCTGATCCAGTTGACCGGCACGGTTGCCGAACGCGATATGCAGGCGCAGATTCTTGACAGCATGGATATCGAACGCGAACGCGGGATCACCATCAAAGCCAACTCTGTGCGGATCGAATACCCGGCCCGCGACGGTCAGACCTATATCCTCAACCTGATCGACACCCCCGGTCATGTCGATTTCGCTTACGAAGTCAGCCGGTCCATGCGCGCCGTTGAAGGGTCGCTGCTGGTGGTCGATGCCACCCAGGGTGTCGAGGCGCAGACACTGGCCAACGTCTATCAGGCCATCGACGCCGATCATGAAATTGTGCCGGTGTTGAACAAGATCGACCTGCCAGCGTCAGAACCCGATCGGGTCTGTGAACAGATCGAAGATGTCATCGGTATCGACGCCTCAGACGCCGTGCATGTCAGCGCCAAGACCGGCGTCGGTATCCCCGATGTGCTAGAAGCGATTGTCACCCGTCTGCCCGCCCCAAAAGGGACGCGCGACGCGCCGCTTAAGGCGATGCTGGTGGACAGCTGGTATGACCCCTACCTTGGCGTCGTGGTGATGATCCGCGTCATGGACGGCACGATCAAAAAGGGCGACCGGATCAAGATGATGCAAACAGGGGCGGCCTACGGTGTTGATAAGCTGTCGGTCATGAAACCACAGCTGGTTGATATCAAAGAACTCGGCCCCGGCGAAATCGGCGTCTTCACCGCGTCCATCAAACAGGTGCGCGACACGCGGGTCGGGGACACGATCACCCACGAAAAGAAACCGACCGATCAGGCACTGCCCGGCTTCAAACCTGCGCAACCCGTGGTGTTCTGCGGCCTATTCCCGGTGGACGCCGCCGAATTCGAAGACCTGCGCGAAGCGATCGACAAACTGGCCCTGAACGACGCGTCTTTCAGCTTTGAGATGGAAACCAGCGCTGCATTGGGCTTTGGCTTTCGCTGCGGCTTTCTGGGGCTGTTGCATCTCGAAGTGATCCGCGACCGCCTTGAACGTGAATACGATATCGAACTGATCACCACCGCGCCCTCGGTCGTCTATCACGTGTTCATGCGCGATGGCAGTGAACTGGAACTGCACAACCCCGCCGACATGCCCGACATGACCCATGTCGATCATATCGAGGAACCGCGCATCAAGGCCACGATCCTTGTGCCCGATGAATACCTTGGTGATGTGCTGAAGCTTTGCCAGGATCGCCGCGGCATCCAGATCGACCTGACCTATGCGGGCAGCCGCGCGATGGTCGTCTACGATCTGCCCCTGAACGAGGTGGTGTTTGACTTTTACGACCGCCTGAAATCCGTCACCAAGGGCTATGCGTCGTTCGACTATCAGATGATCGGCTACCGCGAAGATTTCCTGGTGAAAATGTCGATCCTGGTCAACGACGAACCCGTCGACGCCCTGTCGATGATGGTCCATCGCGACCGCGCCGAAGGCCGGGGCCGCGTGATGTGCGAAAAACTGAAAGACCTGATCCCCCGCCACATGTTCAAAATTCCCGTCCAAGCCGCCATCGGCGGCCGCATCATCGCCCGCGAAACCATTGCGGCGATGAGGAAAGACGTGACGGCGAAATGCTACGGCGGCGACGCGACGCGCAAACGCAAGCTGCTGGACAAGCAGAAAAAGGGCAAGAAAAAGATGCGAGAGTTCGGCAAAGTCGCCATCCCGCAAGAAGCGTTTATTAACGCCCTAAAAATGGACAGCTGAAGCTGGCCAGTTTTAGGGCCGGTGGGCGGCAGCGGTTTTCGCAGAAAATCGCGGGCCCACACCCGAATGTTCTGCGGTAAGCTCCCCCAAAACAGGAAAACCACCTTGCTGATCGCAGCCCTCCTGATCTTTATCCTGATCCTGATAGCCCTAGGCCTAACCGTCGGCAAATTCTTCGGCGGTCGCGGCATATCCCTGCTTGGCTTGGGCTTGACCCTTGGCCTCGGCTGGCTGTCCTACCGCCTGATGTTCCGGGTCCGCGCGGGCGAGCTGCATCCAGACGACGGACTGGTCGTGTATTTCTATCTGGCGGTCGCCGTCATCATGGCCGCGGTCTTCGTGGCCTGCTACGGGTTGCTGCTGGCCAAGGACAAGCTGCCCCGGCAAAGTCGTTGATTTAGGCACGGGGGTTTGGGCAGAGGTGCGAGCAGCCGCCACTCGGTAACGCAGGCTGGAGGCATTCACTACGGAGGGGAATTACTGGTAGGATATTCGTAGGTGGTTGTGTTGTTCGAACTCGGCCATCAGGCTTAACAGAGCGACGATAAAATAGTCGATATTAGGTGCTGATGATGCGAATAATCTATTTGGATGAGCAAGAAGGACAAATCGGAGAGCGGCGCTACACTGCCATTTGTGGGTTCAGCTTGCCAGTAGAACAGCTGGACGCATTCCGCTCCGAGTACTATCCCGAATTGAATCGGATTGTTTGTAGAGCGCGTGATCCTGACAAAAGACTTGGAAGCTCGCTAATCGTACACAAGCCACCATTGATTCATGGCCGAGATTTGCTCTGCGAATTTGAAGATGAAGTTAAATTTCAAATCCTGGACCATCTTTTTGAGTGTCTGTCACATTTCGAATGCCAATATTACAGGCTTGGCTATTTCAACAAACCTTTGGATGAAATGCTTGGCCAGACCGCAAGTAGGGAATCGCGATTGCAGTTTTGTCTGTTTGCATTCTGGCTTCAATTTGGAAAGAAATTCGGTTCGAAATTCATGTTCGCACATGAGTTTGATCGCGAAGGCATCAGGCGCGGCTTGGCTGCTGTCGACGATCAAATTGGAATGCATTATGTTATTGGCGAGAGTTCGCCAGGTAATATTCCTGTAGACTATCGCAATTTTGTCGGACATTTTTTCGCAACAAAACTGGACATTGGTTGTCAGGTTGCCGACGTCACATCCTACATTGCGAATAAAAAAAACTCGGCCCAGACTCCATATGGAGTACGCATTGGAGCTTACTTTGACCGCATCAAAGATAAGTTTTTGGTGAATGAAGTGATAACAATGAAATATGGTGGCTGATTTAGCCCGTACTCCGCAGGGGCAGCGCCCGGACCTCCCCCATGGGGAGGGCGCTTCGCACCCACCCCGAGGCCCGGGCACTGCCCTTATGTTGTGCAAAACAGCCACGCCCTGCGCTCTCACCCGAAACTGCTCCCCGCGCACAATTTCCAAGACAGCTCTAACTCCTCCATTGCAAAAACACTCAGGCCCGCCCAAATTTCGTGTTACGTAAACGTCACCCGGATCAACCGGGGTAAAAAGGGGGACAAAATGACACCGGAAATCCGAACACAAATCGTGCTGACGCGCTCAACCGATTATTACAACATCATGCGCACGACCATCTTCACATTGCTTGGCATCGCCGCAGTGATCGAATTTGGGCCGGGCGGCTATTCGGCACCGCTGATCACGCTGGTGATCACGGCTTGTGCTTATGGCATCCTTGCGGGTGGGGTGGCGCTGGATGATATCATCAATCTGCGCGAAGATATGGACGAAGACTTTGCCCAGTCCGGCTATGGCAAGGGCGTTGCGGCGCGCAATATTCCCATGCTGAAAAATCTCTCTGCCGGGTTGTTGGCGTTGGTTGGGCTTGCAGAAATCGTGGCACTGGTGACCTGACACCCGGGCCGCCGAAGACACCGTTCATCTGACCCTGTTGTTCGGGGTCAGATATCCACCACCAGCAATCCATCAACGCCGCCCGCAAGTGCGGCGACCATCTTGCCCCCGGCGATCTTATGCGCCGGATGGTCCAGATAGGCATCGCGCGCGGCCGCGTCGGTGAACCCCATGACGAACCCGTCGGTGTAGCCGCGTGAAAAACCCTCGGGGCTGATGTTGCCGCCAAAGGTCGCACTGACCAACCCGTCGACGATGTCACCCAAACCCGCCAGTTCATCCCAAATGGCCTGTTTCTGGTCGGCCGTGATCTCGGCGCGAAATTTCACAAGAACGATATGCTGGATCATTGGCGGTCCCTTTGTGGATACAAGGGATGCAGGCTGCGAACGGGTCTGGATGAGGTCAGGAAGCCGAACTGAAAAATCATTTGAAGGACTTTAAAACACGGGGGCAAAATCCTTCAAAGACATTAAAGAATTCGCCCCCTATGGGTTTGTCTGTCATGACGTGCGACCTGTCAGAACAGACCGTCGTCGCCATTCTGCTGTTCCATTGCCTCATCAACGATCAACGCACCCGCCGCGCCGACGATCACCGGGGCGCAGCCTGCCAATGTCGTGCTGGTGATCAGTGCTGCCATCAGCAGCCAAAGTCTGTTTTGCATATATCGTGCCTCCTGTTTGTCAGACTAACGTGAAAAATTTTCGACACCAGCGCGTTTTCTGCCCGGTCCGGGCGCGAAAAATGTTTGGGTTTGGGCCATTTTCTGCCGATGCCTAACCGGTTAATATATCAGCATTAATGCAAGTTATCCACTGAATTTCCACAGCAAATTCAACCATTTATCCCCAGAAAAATGATGCGCGGGGTCAATTTTTTCTTGCGGGAATCGCCTGGGTTTGTGAATGTTTTCCTACTGCAAAGGTTCTTTGAACCAGAGCAGAGCAAAGGCCTCTCAGAGGTGGTGCAGGACAGGGCGGGTCTTCGGAAACGTCAGGAAATGCAAAATCTCAGGGGAAACATGCTGGTGGCAATCGGTCCTTGGACCAGGCGCGGCGGGGCGGTTTCAACAGGGCCGATGCGGGTCGCAATTGGTCTTTGGACCAGATGTGACTGCAAGGGGTCTTCGGACCTCGGGCAACTGGGCCTCTAGCCCTCTGGGGGGAAAGGTTCAGGATGGCGTCAGGGTGTGCTCCTTGAGGGTACAATGCGCGGGGTTCGCCCCAAGCACCTGGCGCCTTCTCTAATTTTGGACGCAATTTCCGGCAGTTACTGAAATGCCGGTTTCACAGTGTCGCCCCAATTTTCAATTAAAATCCAGTGTTATGATGGCAACGGACGAGGCATTGGAATGCAAAAGATGCTTGTTGCGCTGGCGCTGATGGCGGCGGCGTATTTCGGCTATACCGAATATTACGGCGTGGGCGGCAAAGGATTTGTGACGATGCGCAACAGCGGATTTTCCATGCCGACCAAGGCGTCCCGCAGCGTCGCGGGTGGTGCCACCGCAGCGGCAGGTGCAATCGGGCAGTAGCAAATACAGGCCCTGTGCGCTGGCGACCGGGTTTGCGCCCGCGGCCTTGTGGCCTGGATATTTCAGAAATGTGTCCCTGGCGGCGGCGCGAAATCCCATTGTAAAACCGCCGTCATGTTCACCAGACGGCTGTGCAAAACAATTCAGGTGCGGCGAATTGCGAATAAGGAAATGTTCATTGTGCCGCGCCAACCTGCGCTGTGACCAAATCGCTTGGCAGGTCCAGCAACCCACCTGTTCCGCCGGCTTTCTGCACCGATGACCGCCCGCACCGGTTGCCATTGGCCAAACAGACCTGCAAAGTTTTCCCTGCAAGCCAGCTGGACAGGAAACCACCGTTAAATGCATCCCCGGCGCCTGTCGCATCGACAACTGTTGTCGCCGTCGCGGGCTGGTTGATCTGCTTGTCGTGCGTATGTGCCTGCGCGCCATGTTTGCCGCGTTTGACGACGGTAAGCGGGGGTATTCCTTGCGGTAACCCAGACGCTGTCAGCCGTTCGTATTCGGTCTCGTTGGGAAGAAAGACGTCGACCTTTGACAAAAGGTGTCCCATTGCATCGCCCTGGCCCAAAAGCTCGTCATCCCAGCCGCAATCGACGGATATCGTCATGCCCACCTTGCGGGCCTTTTCGATCAGATTGGGATGTTCCACCAGACTACGCAATTCACCAATATGAAGATGTCGGAAAAGACCCTTGGCAAAGTCGACATCCGGAAGCGCGGCACCGGTCTTGTGGCTAAGAAAGGCGCGGTCTTCCTGTCCCGAAATAGCGACGGTTATCTGTGGTGCCGCACCCTTGGCAGCTTTTGCGCAATAGGCTGTGTTTACGCCGAAATTTGCGATATCCTTGCAGACAATCGCGTCAAAAGGTGCCGCAGGCAGTGTGGCCAGAATTGACGTTTTCCAGCCCAGGGCACTGAATGCCGCCGCCGTGATAAAGGCGCCGCCACCTGCATGCATGGACAAATCCTTGGAAAAGGTTTCTGTCCCCATGGCTGGCAAATGCGGCGTACCGGTAAAGACCAGATCGCAGTACAGTCTGCCAGCGCAAAGCACCGCATTTGATGGCGCCTTGCCCGTCACCGCAACGCCGCACCGGTTTTGGCATCAAATATATGCAAATTGGCAAGGTCAGCTGACAATGTAACCTGTTCGCCGACATTCGGGGGCGTGCGGCCAGATGCCTTGGCGATGATTTCTCCGGCCGTCGTATCAACGTAAATCAGCGTTTCCGGGCCAAGCGGCTCGCGGACGGTGACTTTGCCGGTCACAACCGGATTGCCCGCGCCCAATGTCAGATCGTCCGGGCGCACACCAACCAGAACATCATAGGGTGCACTGCTTTTCTGGTCGGTCTTGAAATTTCCGCCGCCTTTCAGGCCAACCCCCTGGCCGTTTAATGTGCCGGGCAACATATTCATGGAAGGTGCACCGATGAACTGGGCCACGAACGTGTTGGCGGGCTTGTGATAGACTTCTGCCGGGGTGCCGACCTGCTGAATGTGCCCGTCCTTCATGATGACGATCCGGTCGGCCATGGTCATGGCCTCGACCTGATCGTGGGTCACGAAAACGATGGTATTTCCGACACGTTGGTGCAGTTTCTTGATCTCTAGCCGCATTTGTGTGCGCAGTTGTGCGTCAAGGTTTGAAAGAGGTTCGTCAAACAGGAATACCGCCGGATCACGGACCATTGCGCGCCCGATGGCCACCCTTTGGCGCTGGCCGCCAGACAATGCATTTGGCTTGCGCTCCAACAGGGGAACCATGTCCAGAATTTCCGCAACCTCTTGAATTCGCTTTTCTTTGTCGGGCTTTGCCATGCTTGATGATCGCAGGCCGAAAGCAATGTTTTTCTTGACCGACATATGGGGATAAATGGCGTAGTTTTGGAACACCATTGCAATGTCGCGTTCCTTGGGTTCAAGGTTATTGACGACCCGATCACCAATGATGACTTCGCCCGATGTCACTTCTTCCAGACCTGCGATCATTCGCAGCGTCGTGGATTTTCCGCAGCCTGACGGACCGACAAATACCACGAATTCACCATCCGCCACATCAAGGCTGATCCCGTGAAGCACCTTTGTGGATCCGTACGACTTGGTCAGGTTTTGCAATGTGAGATTAGCCATGAGCGTTAGGACTCCAGTAGAGAATTGAAGGCAGTATCAAGGCGCGATTTTGCCTTTGATTGGCGGGACAACCGCATTGCGCGGTCCTGCGAAAGATCGCCGGCGGCTTGCGCGTAGGATGCAAGGGCATCGGCCAACGCTGCGGGTGCCGGGCCGCCAAAGCGGTTGCGAACCGCAACAAAATTTTCGGCCGAGGTGGCTGTGGCAAATTGTGCCGGGGTCATAGCGATATCGCGGCCTGTCTCGGATTTAAAGGCGGCGGCACAATCGGCGAAACCATCCCCCAGCGGCCTGCCAGATGCGATCACCGCCCGCGCCGTCGTGGCGGCGATATCGTGGGCTTGGCGAAAGGACAGCTGTTCGTCGCGTACAAGCGTATCGGCAAGCTCGGTTATGGTGATGCATGCAGCATCGGTTGTGCGTTGGACATTTTCACCATTAATCGAACACGCGGGTAAAAAGGCCGTCAGCAAGTCCAAAACGCGCCCGCCTGACCCAAAGGCGGCATAGCCGGATTGTTGCACTTCGCCTTCGCTGTCATTCATGTCGGTGAATGGGGTATTGTGCATCGTATTGACCACCATATCACAGCGACCCACCGTGACAGACGCAAGGTGGCGCAGGTGTTCAATCGCAACTGGGTTGCGTTTCTGTGGCATTATCGAACTGATCTGGACAAGCGAATTGGGCACATAAAGCTGCCCGACCTCAAAGCTGGACCAGACACCCATATCCTGCACCACGCGCCCCAGATGCAGAAAAACCAGTTTGATCGCGGAATAAAGCCCGGTGATATAGTCGACCGAGGCGATACAGCCATAGGAATTTGTCTGTGGGGCTTCAAATCCCAAAAGGTCTGCCATCAGGTGCCGGTCAATCCCAAAGCCGGATGTCGTAATTGCGGCGGCCCCCATCGGGCAATGTTCAAGGTTTTCGGCTGCTGCGTTCAGGCGGGTCATATCGCGGATCAGAACCTCGATCGCGGCCGCCAGGTAATGACCGAATGTGGTGGGCTGCGCAGGCTGCCCGTGGGTATAAGCGACAATCAGGGTTTCCGCCTCGGCCTCGGCCTTTTTGACAAGTGCGGCGGTCAACGTCTCAAGTTGGAGCAACATGTTTCCGGTCCGGTCTCGCAATGCGAGCCTGAACAGCGTGTGATCCATGTCATTGCGCGAGCGTGCCGTATGCAGCATCCCGCCAAGATCGCCCAGTTTCCCGCGCAAAGCGGCCTCGACGACAAAAAAGTAGTCTTCGTGCTCGCCCGTATATTGCATGGCGGCGATATCGGTTTCCTGGTCTATTTCGACCAGGGCCCGCGCGATTTTTCTGGTCTGTACAGGTGTCAGGATGCCGGTTTCGCCCAACATCACCAGATGCGCCTTGTCGATTGCGGACATATGATGCGCATAGTGGGTTTTGACACCCTCAAACAGCGGTGTAAGCACAGTTTCCCTGTAGGTGGGATCAGGGAAAATACTGTTATCTTTCATCCCTTTAGCCCCGCCATCACTACGCCCCGAATGATAAAACGCTGAAAGACCAGGAATACGACAAGCGTCGGAATGGTCGATATGGCGGCACCTGTCATGATCAGTTCCCAGGCGACATCCGCCTCATCCCCAAAACCGGAAAGCCCGACGGGAATGGTATACATTTCGACAGAATTTGTGACGATAAGAGGCCACAGGAATGCGGTCCAGTTTCCAAGAAAGACAAAGATGGCAAGCGCGGCAAGCGCTGGCTTGACCAGCGGCATGGCGACTGTCCACCAGATTTGCAGTTCGTTCAGACCATCAATGCGTGCGGCCTCGATGAAATCGTCGGGCACGCTTTCGAAAAACTGTTTCATCAGGAATGTGCCAAAAGCAGTCATCAGGCCGGGGAACATGATGCCCCAATAGCTGTCCAGCCAACCAAAGGACTGGGACATAAGATACCACGGGATCACCAGCATTTCGGTGGGGATCATCAATGTGGACAGGATCGCAATAAAAACGATCTGGCGCCCCGGAAATTTGAATTTGCAAAGCGTGTAACCCACAAGGCTGTCAAACAGCAGGTTGGAAATGGTCGTGATCGTGGCAATGATGATCGAGTTTATGAACCAGAGGTAGAAACGCCCGTCCTCGAGAACGAAGGTGTAGTTGTCAAGCGTCGGTTCCTTCGGGATCAGGTTGACGTTATAGACTTCGTGCGGCCATTTCAGCGAGGTCGAGATCATGTATGCAATCGGCATGATCATCAGGACACCACCCAAAAACAGCAGAACCCAGCGGATGATCTGGCCCATGTTGCGGGGTTTGCCCGCAGCTTTGGTTTCCAGCACTGCGGCGGTGGTCGGGCGGATATCTGTGACGGCCATTTTATTCGCTCCGCAACAGGCGCAGCTGAATCAGCGACACAATAAGAAGAATGGTGAACAAGACGACCGTTTGCGCCGCAGCATATCCCATGTTGAAACCGTTGAATGCGGTGTCATAGATCATCAACACCAACGGCTTTGTCGCGTTAAGAGGCCCGCCGGGATTATTTGTGGTCATGTTGAATACATGATCAAAGATGCGCAAAAAACCGATCGACGAAAACACCACAATAAAGACCATGGTTGGCTTCAGAAGCGGCAGCGTGATTTGCGTCAGGACGGTCCACCATCCTACACCGTCAATCTTGGCTGCTTCGTAAAAGCTGGTGGGAATTGCCCGAATCCCAGCCATGAAAATGATTACCTGAAATCCCAATCCCGCCCATATCGCCGGTGCCAGGACCGCCGGCAGTGCGTTGGTAGTGGAATTCAGAAATTCGATCTGCGAAATGCCAAAGCCTGCCAGAATATTGTTGAACAGACCAATGGGCACACCCTGGTAAAACCAACGCCACACCCAGGCCATCGCCACGGCTGATGTCATGAACGGTAAAAAGTACAACATGCGCAGAAAACCGTGCATAAAGCGCAGTTTGTCCAGGTGATAGGCAATGATGAAACTAAGAACGAGCGAAAAGGGCGTACCGATTATCAGGTAGGCAAATGTATTGCGGAACACCTTCCAGAAAACCGGGTCATTCCAAAGCGTCACATAATTGTCCAGCCCCGTCCATGTCCGGCTGCCCAGCAGGTTCCATTCCTGAAACGAGATCACAAAAGCTGTGCCAGTGGGATAAAACCGGATGACCACGTAAAACACCACGGGCACTGCAAGGAATGCCCAGGCCCAGACGATCTGTTTTTGTTTGATGGTCAGATTTCTGTACAGAGTCATCGCTGGCCCTCAGGTGCTGGTACAAAATGGCCAGCCCGGCTGTGGTTCGTCAGTGCGAACAGCGCGGGCTGGCAACGGTTTACTTATAGTAGTCGTCCAGGATCTTCTGTTCTTCCTGGGCGGCAATCGCAATAGATTCCGCAGCAGTCTGACCTTCAAGATCCATGCGCGACACCATATCCACCAGCACCTGGCGCTGCCCGGATTCGTTGGCGAATTTAGTTGTGTTCGCATAGGCAAGCCCGCGGATGAATGGCCCAAAGACTTCGTTTTTGGCGTTTGCTTCGGTCATCCCTACTGACGGTTTGGCTGGCAGCTCTCCAACGGTATCAAGCCAGATCTGCATCGCCTCGTCAGAAGTGATGTATTTCATGAACTTGATTGCAGCCTCATATTTTTCGTCCTTGGCTTTGGTTGTGATCGCATTCACCCAATAAGAAGAATAATTGGACTTGGTGCCGTCCGGACCTGCCGGCAGTTCGGCAACGCCCCATTTAAGCCCGCGGGTCTTTTCCAGTGAACCGATGCGGAATGAACCGTCGATATGCATACCGGCGCGCCCCGCTTTGAATGCCGCCTGCGGTTCATCCATGAAGCCAAAAGCAGTCACTTTTTCGGTTTTGGCAAGTCCCACATAAAAATCGAGCGCTTTCTGCCCGGCCTCGGAATTATAATTCACCGTCGTGTAGTCATTCAGGTATGGCTCACCACCCATCTGGCGGACCAGCACTTCGCGAAACCAGTGGTGATCTTGGGCCGTCATGCCAGCGGTAATACCCACTTGTGTGATGTTGCCAGCGCCGTCCACTTTGGTCAGCTTTTTGGCGGTTGCGACCAATTCGTCCAGTGTCGCAGGCGGGCCGTCTATGCCCGCTTCGTCAAACAATGTCTTGTTATAGAAAAGCGCGAGACTGCGCACCGCTGTTGGCAGCGCCCAGTAATTGTCGCCCTCTTTCATGGCCTGAACCATTGGGAAAAAGTTCGCGTCAATTTCGGATGTCGGAAATTCTGCGGACGGCAGCGGCTGGATCAGCGACGCTTCTTTGTAGTCATTCAGCCAGCCATAGAACAACTGCACCACATCAGGCCCTTCACCGGCCGGGATGGCCGCCGCGACCTTGGTGCGGTAATCGGCATATGGAAAATGGGTCATCTTGACGGTGATGTCCGGATTTTCCGCCTCAAAACCCTCGATCAGTTGCTCCATCGCAGTGACGCGGGCATCAAAGAAATACTGCCAGTATTCGATCTCGACAGGACCATCGGCAATCGCGGCACTGGAAAACAGTGCTGCGGTGCCCGTTAGGCTTGCGAAAGCCATGGCTTGAATTGTGGACTTCATGTTAATTTCTCCCGTTGTTATCGGCTTGCAGGGCCCCGTCATATCTTTTGATTATGGCCCGGCTCTGAGCTATTATTAAGTCAATCGGGTTGAATTATCAAGTAACTTGAGTTAATCACCGGATATGACTTCAGCCACCCAAATTTCGGGCAGCAATGCCGAGCGGTCACGGTCTTCTAACCGGCAGGCGGTATTGGGGCGCATACAGTCCGCCGGACAAATGGGGCGCGCTGAAATTGCACGGGCGCTGGGGCTGTCCACACAAGCGGTCAGCAACATTATCGCAGAACTGGAAGAAGACGGCTTGTTGCTTGAGGCCGGAACACGATCCAGCGGTCGCGGGCTTCCGGCGGTGCAGTACGGTGTCAACGCCGAAGGCGGCTATGCGATCGGGATTGAGATACGCCCAGATGCGATATTCGCCGCCCTGGTCGATTTGCGGGGAAATGCGGTCACGACCCGAAGACGTGCGCTGAGGCACAACAAACCTGACAAAGTGGTGTCTAAGGTTCTCAAACTGCTGGCAGAAATGACCGCCAAGACCGGTATTTGTGACTCAAAACTTATGGGGGCTGGTATTGTTATGCCTGGGCCTTTCGGGCAAACCGGCTTGTCGGGGCTTGGTTCGGATCTGTCGGGTTGGCAAAGCATTGACGCCCAGGCAATGTTTACGGACGCGCTTGGATTGCCGGTCGAGCTTAGTAATGATGCAAATGCCGCGGCAATGTCGGAACGCATCGCGCAACGTTTGAACAATTTTGCCTATCTGTATTTTGGGGCGGGCCTTGGGCTGGGGCTGGTCAATCAGGGGCAACTGGTTGCGGGCGCATTTGGAAATGCAGGTGAGATTGGCCATGTCCCGGTAATGGCCGCTTGCGGCCCCAAGCCGCTGGAACAACAGCTTAGCCGTGTATCAATCCAGACCCATATGCAATCCAATGTCCCGCTTGATATTGCCGCGATTGATTCGCTGTATGCGCAGCGGGACCCGCGTTTTATGGACTGGCTTGGCACCAGCGCATCGGCGCTGTCACAAGCCGTGGGATTGATCGAAAATATTTTCGACCCCCAGACCATCATTCTTGGGGGCGCGATGCCCAGGGCAGTTCTGGATCATCTTGTCGTGCAGACCGACCTGCCGGAACTGTCGGTTTCAAATCGCTCTGACAACCCTGATCCCCGCCTGCAAGTTGGTACTTGCGGGCGGATGACGGCGACCCTGGGGGCCGCTTCGCTGATATTGAACCGGGCGTTCACGCCCCAGGCTGCTTCGCTTTGAACAAGGATATCCGATGCCGTTAACTGATCAGTCCCGCATCGCCCGGGATCGACTGAAACCACGTATTGTCGAGCTGTGGCGTGCTTTGGCCCCATTGCAAACGGTGGTGTCTTTTATGAATACGGGCGCCCACCCGGATGACGAAACATCAGCGATGCTGGCGGCGCTGTCGCTGCGCGACGGGGTCGACATCTCATACGCCTGTTCGACCCGTGGTGAGGGTGGGCAAAATGATATCGGCACCGAAGCCACCGAGGCGCTGGGGGTATTGCGCACAGCCGAGATGGAGCGCGCCTGCGATGTCATAGGCCTGCGGATGTATTGGCTGTCAGTTAGCCCGGACGATACCATTTTCGACTTTGGCTTTTCCAAGTCGGGTGTTGAAACAATGGGCAAATGGGGTCGCAAGCGCACATTGGCGCGTTTCGTCGATATCGTGCGCAAGGAAAAACCCGATATCATCTGCCCGACATTTCTGGATATCCCCGGACAACACGGCCATCACCGGGCCATGACCGAGGCCGCCCATCTGGTGATGTCCCTGGCTGCCGATCCGGGCTATGGCGACAGTGGTTTACCACCCTGGCAGGTCAAGAAACTGTATCTGCCCGCATGGTCCGGGGCAGGGCAGGCTTATGACGACGATGTGCCACCACCGCCTGCGACATTGACCATAAATGCCGACGGGATCGATCCGGTCACAGGATGGTCTTATGAACGGGTCGGCCAACAAAGCCGCGCCTTTCATCAAACGCAGGCAATGGGATCGTGGGTGCGCGCAGGAACCGAACGCAACTGGCCGCTGCACCTTGTTCAAAGCCATGCAACAGGCCCGGATGAAACGGTATTCTCTGGGCTTGCCTATGATCTGCGTGCATTGGGACTGGACAAGGCACAGGACCATATTGATGCATCCCGCGCGGCGTTCCCCGATTTCGCCAAAGTATTGAAAGAAGCCACAGGCGCGCTGAAGGCGCTTGAGGGCGTGTCAGTTGCCCAGGGTTTTGCGCATAAGCTGGTTCGAAAACGGGCACAATTGGCACAAGTCATTCGGATCGCCGCCGGCGCCGAACTGCACGCGCAACTGGGCAAAGACAGGTTGCGCGCAACTGACGAGACGGCGGTCGATATCTCGCTCCGAGAGGGGCTTGCCGACAACGCCGAAACCACCCTGTCGCTGCCGACGGGTTGGCGGGAAACCAAGACCGGCGTGCGGCTGAAAAACGCTGAATTGTCCGACCCGTATCCGTCGGTTTACCTGCCCGACCAACCGCAGGACCCGTGTGTTATTCTGACGCTTGAAACCCATGGGGTCACAAGCATGACGCGCGTCCCGTTCGAAGTGTCGCCGGTGGTCTTGCCCGACCGCGTTGCCGCGATCTCGCCGCTTGCGGATGTGGCCAACAAGGCCGCAATGTCGCGAAAGATTGCCTTGCGTCTAAGCGGTATCGCCCCGTCAGGCGCAACGGCCGAACTGTCGTGTCCGGACGGGTGGAATGCGACGCGGGATGAAACAGGCTTTAGCGTGGCATTGCCGACTGATGTGGCGACGGGCACCTATGATGCCGCACTTCGGTTGAATGGTAAGCCCGCGCAAACTGTGCGCAATATTGTGCATGATCACGTCGCACCGCGCGCGCTGGTACGTCCTGCGGTGATGCGGATCGCAGTTATCGATGCTGCGCTGCCGGATGCAAAGATCGGCTACATCGGCGGGGGAAATGACCGGGTTGATCACTGGCTGGGCCGGATCGGACTGGACGTCACCACACTCAGCGATGAAGACTTGCAATCGGACGCTGTGCTGTCGACTTTCGACAGCATCGTCATCGGCATATTTGCGATGAAATTCCGCGATGGTCTTGCCGCACAGATGCCCAGAATTCACAACTGGGTCAAAGCCGGGGGGACGTTGCTGACGCTGTATCACCGGCCTTGGGACAACTGGGACAAAGAGACCACAGCACCCGAGATGCTGGAAATCGGACAGCCCTCGTTGCGGTGGCGCGTGACGGATGAAAACGCGGACGTGACACATCTGGTAGATCATCCGCTGTTATCCACGCCCAACAAAATCACACCCAAGGACTGGCAAGGGTGGCACAAGGAGCGCGGGCTTTATTTCGCCAAATCCTGGGCCAAAGCCTATACCCCGCTTCTTGAAATGGGCGACCCGGACGAGACGCCACATCAGGGTGCGTTGCTGACCGCAGAAATCGGCAAGGGCCGACACACGCATTGCGCCCTGATCCTGCACCACCAGATGGAAAAGCTTGTCCCTGGGGCATTCCGGCTTATGGCGAACCTGGTTGCCAGGCGCGACTGAACGATACCGGCGCAACATGTCCGGCGGCATCTGGCTGCTGGCCGACATGGTGCTGAACATATGGGCGTTGACCATCGTCAAGGCATTGGGCCTTGGCTATCCGGCGGCACAGATCGTGTTTTTGCGCGCCTTTGTCGGGCTGATCATTTTGCTGCCGTGGGCCTGTGCGGCACGTATGGCATTTGCCGGCATTCGTCAGAAAAGATTGCACGCCTTGCGGGTCGCGTTTTCGGCATTGGCGCTTACGGCCGGCTTTTTCGCAATTTCGCGCCTGCCGTTCGCGATGTTCACCGCGATCGGGTTTACACGCCCCGTCATCACGATGGTCATGGCTGCGTTTTTCCTGAACGAAGTCATTGAACGGCGCCGCTGGATTGCCGCAGCAGTTGCGTTTGTCGGGGTGCTGATCGCGGTTGAACCCTTTGCATTTTCGTTCACCTGGGGATTGCCTGCGATGGGCGTTGCCGTGATTTCCGGGACGTCCGCAATTATTTTGACACGCAGGTTGGCCAGGACCCCAACGGTGGTGATGATGGTGTTTTACACTGCAGGCATTGCGGCCCTGACCGCCCCGTTCGCGTATTATGACTGGGTGCCCATTGCCCCCGGGCATCTTTTGCCACTGCTGGCCATAGGTGCGTTTTCACAGGCGGCGCAATTTTGTTTTCTGCAGGCCCACAGGCGCGCCGAGGCCGGGTTTTTGTCAGTGCTCGGATACCTCAGCCTGCTGTTGACGACGGGTGTTGGTTATTTCGTCTTTGATGAAATCCCGACACTGGCATTTGTGATTGGGGCCACGCTGATTGTTGGCGCTGCAGCCGCTGCGACATTTGCCAAAGCCTGAAATCTGGGTGCTTTTTTGACCAGATCGAATGGTTTGCAACCGGTTCCAAAAACGACAAACCCCCGGGCTTTCACACGGGGGTTATCTAATTGGCGGGTTGCCCCGCCCAGTGTAAAGGTAAGCCCTAAAGCCCGCCTTCGCGTTGTGCTTTTTTCCGAGCGAGCTTGCGTGCACGGCGAATTGCTTCTGCCTTTTGACGTGCTTTTTTCTCGGACGGCTTTTCGAAATGCTGCTTGAGCTTCATTTCGCGAAAGACACCCTCACGCTGTAGCTTTTTCTTCAGGGCACGAAGCGCCTGATCGACATTGTTGTCGCGAACACTGACCTGCATGTGGTTTTCACCACCTTCCTAAGTTAGAGTTTGCATAATTGCAGGAACCGGCCATATAGCAGGCGATATGGCGGTTGTCTACAGTTGGCACAGCAGTAGAAGGACGTTGTACCATGACAGAGTCTTTAAAAGAATTGATGCTGGATGCTGCGCTGCCGCATGTAGCCTTTGATGGCTGGGGCACCATCACATTCTCTGCGGTATGTCAGGAACTGAATCTTTCTGAATCCGACGCATATGCGGTTTGCCCGCGCGGTGCTGTGGATCTGGCAGTGGCCTATCATCAGCGCGGTGACCGGTTGATGCGTGAACGTATCGACGCGATGGATGCCAGCGGCATGCGGTATTCTGAACGGGTCGCGGCATGTGTCAGATTTCGTATTGAAGCCGTCGATGACAAGGAATTGGTCCGTCGGGGGATGACGTTATTTGCGATGCCGCGTAACGCTGGCGATGCAGCACGCCTGATCTGGGGAACGGCCGACCAAATCTGGACAGCGTTGGGTGACACGTCCGATGACATCAACTGGTATTCCAAACGTGCAATTCTGTCAGGTGTGTACACGGCGACCGTGCTGTTTTGGCTGGGTGATACAACGCCAGGCCATTCAGCGACCTGGTCATTTCTGGACCGGCGCATTCAGGAAGTCATGCAATTTGAAAAAGCAAAGTCGCAAGCGCGCAAGACGCCGATACTGAATAAACTGATGGGGTTGCAGGACGCTTTGTTTTCTACGGTCAAGGCGCCGTCTTCCTGGCCGCGCAGTGATTTGCCGGGGCGCAATACCCGCGACACGCCGCCCCAATCCTGACAGCGCGTAAAAAACGCGGCCACATCCTGGCCACATTTCAGGTGAACCGGTTAAATTGTCCAAATGGTTAATTTTCGTGTTTTTGGCGTTTTACAACCGTAAATCTCGTGAATTAAGCGAGTGACCGCGCGTCAACTGCCTATCTTTTTCGCTGTGGAAACAGATTGTTGGCGGTTTTGCATCTGGCAATCAAGGCGGAATAGTGGCAAGAGTGGGGCAATCGTTTGGGGAAGCGGTCCGGTTTGAATTAGTATTAAGGGTTAGTAAAGTGTGTGTTAAACGTTTTGGCGGCATCGCTTCGGCAGCGATTACCGCGTCATTCATGGCTTCGGCCGCTGCCGCTGCAACAATTACCACTGTAGATTACCAGGGTCCTGGCGGTGTTTTCGGCGATCCGAATCTGTCCGAGACCGTTACGATCACGTCTCCTTTTCTGATTGGCGGAGGCGCGGACGATAGTCAAAGCGTCAATGCAGGACCATTTCGCCTGTCCGGCGACAATGGCATCGGCGATTTCATTGCTTTTTGTGTCGACCTGACGCGCTATATGGGTGACGGCAAAATATACGAATTCGGTGTGAATTTGTTTGGTGCGGCCATTGTGAACAATCTGGATAAGTTGTTTTCCAGCGTTTACGCCGAAGTTGACACAACACAAGAAGGTGCGGCCTTTCAGGTGGCAATATGGGAAATCGTCTATGACAGCGCTGCGGGCTTTGACCTGGGCGACGGTGATTTCGAAGCGTCCAACAATATTGACGTGATTAACCTGGCCGATACTTATCTGGCGGGTCTGGGCGGTGCTGCGACGGGTGTTTATGATCTGACATTCCTGTCCACGGCGTCAGGTTACGCAAACAACAACAGCCAAAGCCTGGTCACGGCAATACCGGCCCCTGTGCCGCTGCCTGCGGCTGGCTTGATGCTGGGTGCCGGGCTGGCCGGTCTGGGGGCTTTACGCCGCCTGCGCAAGTCCTAGACATCCGTGAAATTTCGCGAACGGGCGGCCTTGTGGGCCGCCTTTTTGCGTGTCTGCGACTGTGGCCTATTTAATCGGCACAATTATTGCGTCAGCCATTGTGCAGTCGCGCACGACGTCTTTGCCGCAAACCCGTGGTTCCAGGTCCTTGGTCAGACAAATTCGGGCCTCCTGGATGTAGTTGGATTTGCAGGTGATTGTGATCATATCCGCGCCAAGGTTCGGGTTTTCACGCAAAAAGGCCTGTTCAATGACACTGGCCGGCAGTTGGATTGTGCGATCCAGTTCGCGCAGGACGGCGGGTCGATTGATGGACTCATAGGCGCGGCGTGCTGTATCAAAATAATCATCAGAACTCAGTCCCGAACATCGGCCGTGTTTTTTCCACTGGTACCAGGCCAGCCCGGATGTGCCCATTATGTCAGCCATCGCGTCGGTGTCCGTGCGGTCAGGATCACGCCGGGCTGTGCGGCAAAAACTGGGCCAACCGGCTTCGAATTGCGGCCAAAGCCCATGCATGGACCATCCAAGGTCGCGATCCGGGCCACACTGAGCAGAGTCACGGGCGTCGCCCTCTAGCGCGCACCAATTGGGTGACCAGCTAAGCGACAGGACATAATAATCAAAGCGGCCGGCGGGTTCACCCTGGGCGGTTGCAATGCCGGCCGTCAGGATTAGCGCAAGCAAAGTTCGCATTTTCTCTTTTCCTTATTCAAAAGGATGACTATATGAGTGCCAACTTCTCTGAAATTGAGTGAAGGGTCCACCCGGACCAGCCGATTTTCCGGCGCAGGGAAGGTTTGTATTAGGAGACGCAAAATGTCGAAACCGATTATGGCAAAAGCAACCGCTGTCTGGCTGGTTGACAACACGACCCTGACGTTCAAGCAGGTTGCCGATTTTTGCGACCTTCATGAATTGGAAGTTCAGGGCATCGCTGATGGCGATGTCGCCGCAGGCGTCAAGGGCTTTGACCCGATTTCCAACAATCAGTTGACCGCCGATGAAATCGCTGCGGCTGAAAAAGATCCGGCACATAAATTGAGCCTGAAATTCAATGCCGCTGCCGTTGGCGAAGAAAAGCGGCGCGGGCCGCGTTATACACCGTTGTCAAAACGTCAGGATCGTCCTGCTTCCATTCTTTGGCTTGTGAAATTTCATCCAGAGCTGACCGATGCGCAAATTGGCAAACTTGTGGGCACGACCAAGCCCACAATCCAGGCGTTACGCGAACGGACACATTGGAACATTTCCAACATTCAACCGATCGATCCGGTTGCTCTGGGTCTGTGCAAACAAAGCGAACTGGATGCTGTTGTGCAAAAGGCGGCCGCCAAAAAGGCCGCCGCCGGCGAGGTGATGTCCGATGATGAGCGTCGCAAACTGGTAAGCACAGAACAGTCATTGGGGATGGACACAGAGCCGAAAATTCCGACTGCGATTTCAGGTCTGGAGACATTCACATTAGGTGGCGAAGTGGAAAAACCGGAAGACGAACTGCCGGTTGATGCTGATAGTTTCTTTAACCTGCCTGACAGTGACGACGATGAGGACGAAGAGTCAAAAGACTGATCCCTAGTTGAAAGAACATGTGATTTGGGCCCCGGACATAACGTCCGGGGCCATTTTTTAAATTTGCGCGATGACCTGGCGCACATTGTGGTCCGTGGCCAGTGTTTGTTAAAATTGTCGTTTTAAGACATGGGTTTGTCCCAAATTGACCTTGCCGGTTCACAGGCTGGTCACGATATGCTAGGCGCATCTCGGAGCGATAATCGCGGCAAGGGTGTTCCAAAGAACATGACAAAAAAACGAATACTTGCGATCGCTTCCGGTGGGGGGCACTGGCAACAGCTCATGTTGTTGCGCGATGCCTTTCAACATCACGACGTGTTTTATCTGACGACGCTACCGGGTCTGGCCGCGCAATTTGATGCCAATCCGTCGGCTTTGGTTCCCGATTGCAATCGCGACGAAAAGCTGGCGATTTTGCATGCATGTTGGGTCATCGCGGTGCGTCTTGTCCGGTTTCGCCCGCATGTTGTCATTTCCACAGGCGCGTTGCCGGGGGTCATAACGCTGGTGTTGGCCAAATTGATCGGAGCGCGGACAATTTGGGTTGATTCCGTTGCCAACGCCGAGGAAATGTCGATGTCGGGCAAGCTGGCGCGCCGGTTTGCCGATCTCTGGCTTTCCCAGTGGGAAGATGTCGCCGCAGCCGAAGGTGCCGAATTTGCCGGAGCGGTCCTGTGATATTTGTCACCGTTGGCACGCAACTGGCGTTCCCACGGCTGGTCGAGGCCATGGATTCACTGGCACCAGACCTGGATGAAGAGATTGTCGTTCAGTGTGGGCCGGTCAAAGGCGTTTGGAACAACATTGTCGCCGTTCAGTCCATGGCGCCGGATGAATTCAGCGAAAACTTTGCGGCGGCCCGTGTCATCGTGGCCCATGCCGGCATTGGTACCATTCTGTCGGCGAAAAATGCCCACAAACCTTTGATAATTGTGCCCCGGCAATTTAAATTCGGCGAGCATCGCAATGACCACCAGATGGCAACCGCCCGCTATGCGCAGAAACTGGCGGGGGTGCATGTGGCCTGGGAAACCGATGAATTGATGGGACTGTTGCTAAATCCTGATCTGGAACCCGCGCATGTCGATCCCGGACCGTCACATGCGGCACTGGTCAACCGCTTGCGGGATTTCATTGACCAATGAGCCGCGGGTTCAGATCTGTGTTTGTCGCCCCGTCAAAGTGTTTTTCGAGCCCTTAATGCGGCCGTGATCGTACCGTCGTCCAGATAATCAAGTTCGCCCCCGATTGGCACGCCCTGGGCCAGCGACGTCACTTTGACGCGGTTGTCCAGCAGGTCGACGATGTAATGCGCCGTTGTCTGGCCATCGACGGTCGCGTTCAGGGCCAGAATGATTTCTGATATGTCCTCGGGGGTGATGCGGTCCAACAACCTTGGCAGCCGCAAATCTTCGGGTCCGACACCGTCAAGTGCCGACAACGTGCCCCCCAAGACATGATAGCGGCCCTTGAACACCCCGGACCTTTCCATTGCCCACAGGTCGGCCACATCTTCGACAACGCACAATTCCCCATTCTGGCGTTTTTCGGACTCGCATATGCCGCAGATATCCGTGGTGCCAATATTACCGCAGTTCAGGCATTCGCGCGCGGTGGCACCGACGTTTTGCATCGCGTCAGCCAGGGGGTTCAGCAACAGGCCGCGTTTGCGAATAAGGTGCAACACCGCACGGCGGGCCGAACGCGGCCCCAGACCCGGCAGTTTTGCCATCAGCGCAATCAGGGTTTCGATTTCTTTCGGAGCTTCGGACACTTTCGTTAAAACGGCAGCTTCATATCAGCGGGCAAACCCATGCCCTCTGTCAATTTGCTCATTTGCTGCTGGCTCAGGTCGCTGGCTTTCATTTGGGCGTCCTTGATCGCGGCAAGAATCAAATCCTCGACCACTTCTTTTTCATCCGGACTAAAGATCGATGGATCAATATCAAGGGCGGTCAGTTCGCCCTTTGCCGTGGCTGTCGCCTTGACCAGTCCGGCCCCGGATTCCCCGAGGACGGTCATATTGTGCAGTTCTTCCTGCAAATCGGTCATCTTGGACTGCATTTCTTGCGCAGCTTTCATCATCTTGGCCATGTCACCAAGACCGCCGAGGCCTTTGAGCATTTGTGTTCTCCTGCACTGTGGTGCTTGGGATATTAGATACGTTTCCGATCGCTTGCGTACAAGGGACTGATCAAATTACTGTTGCATGTTTCGCCAAACCCCATCGTCTGGCGCGGTTAAACCAGGTTTCCAGCCGCAAAACAGGGGCGTGGACATCGCAGAACCCGAACCGCCAATGAACTGGCCGGTGCATTCACGAAACTAGTCTTCTTCGAATGGGTCCCATTCCTGTTCGACTTCTGGCAATGCCTCAACCGCGGCGTCGGCCAGCAAATCCTCGGGCGATCGAATGTCGATGATCTTGGCGCTTGGGAACGCGTCCAGAACGGCCTTTACCATTGGGATTTTCAGCGCCTCCTTTTCCCGGGCAAGGCGATTGGCGTCGCGCATTTCTGCGATTGTGGGTGCGTCGCCCTCGTTCACCAGCGTCACGCCCCAGCGGACACCAGTCCATTGCTGCAACCGTTGCGCCAGTCGCGCTGCCAGGTCACGTGGGGCGCCGTCGGTCGGTGTAAACTCGATCCGCCCCGGCGCATACTTGGCCAGCCGCAAAGTGGTTTCAACCTCGACCAAAAGCCGGATATCGCGATTTGTGCGAATTAAATCGACAACGCGATCAAAACTGACAAACCGCGCCAGACTGTGTTCTGTGTCCACGGCGCGCGCTGTGGCCGTGGCGTTGCCGCCGCTGGATATTGGCGTGGCAGAGGCGACAGAACTGGCCACACTGCTTGTCTGAGGTCCGCCTGTGGGTTTGGCAGTGCCGGGGCCGTTGCCCGGATTGGTCGGCGTCGCGGGGGCCGGGGTATCCTGCAATTTGCGGATCAGTTCTTCGGGTGCGGGCAAATCGGCGACATGGGTCAATCGGATCACCGCCATTTCAGCGGCCATCATCGCATTTGGTGCAACTGCGACCTCTTCCAGCGATTTCAACAGCATTTGCCACATCCGTGTCATCGCCCGCATAGGCAATTGCGTCGCCAGTGTCTGACCGCGGCTGCGTTCGTCAGGTGAAACGGTGGGGTCCTGGGCCGCATCAGGTGTGATTTTGATCACCGAAATCCAGTGGGTCAGTTCGGCCAGATCGCGCAATATTGCCAGCGGGTCAGCGCCGTCTGCATATTGCGATGATAGTTCGTTCAACGCTGCAGCGGCGTCGCCCTGCATTATCAACGCAAACAAATCCATCACCCTGCCGCGATCCGCCAGTCCCAGCATCGCGCGGATATGATCGACGGTTATTTCGCCGGCACCATGGGCCAGGGCCTGATCCAGCAATGATGTCGCATCCCGCGCGGACCCTTCGGCCGCGCGTGTAATCAGCGCCAAGGCATCCTGGCCAATGCTGCCACCTTCCGCAGCCGCGATTTTTTCCAGCATCGCGATCATCACTTCGGGTTCGATGCGGCGCAGATCGAACCTTTGACATCGCGAAAGAACCGTGACCGGTACTTTGCGGATTTCAGTCGTGGCAAAGATAAATTTGACATGTGCGGGCGGTTCTTCGAGCGTTTTCAATAGCGCGTTGAACGCGTTTGTCGAAAGCATGTGCACTTCGTCGATGATATAGATTTTATACCGTGCCGAGGCGGCCCGATAATGGACTGAATCAATGATTTCGCGAATGTCGCCCACGCCTGTGCGTGATGCTGCATCCATTTCCATGACATCGACATGGCGACCCTCGGCGATGGCAAGACACGGTTCGCAGGTGCCACACGGTTCCACAGTGGGCCCGCCTTTGCCATCGGGGCCAACACAGTTCATGCCCTTGGCAATAATGCGTGCCGTCGAAGTTTTTCCGGTGCCGCGGATTCCGGTCATCACAAAGGCCTGGGCAATGCGATCCGTCTCAAAAGCGTTTTTGAGCGTGCGCACCATGGCGTCCTGACCGACCAGATCGGCAAATGTTTCGGGGCGGTATTTTCGCGCCAGAACCTGGTAGCCGTCCTTTGTCGTGGTCGTCATGACGCCCCCTTTGAATCGCAACTTTTGCAGAGTAGGCGTTGGCTTGGCTGGCGTCCAGCACTACGCCATGTTTAAACCCAGACGACAGAGCATCGCGACCGTCTGCCCGGTGCCTATGGACTATTGTTCCAAACCCTTCGATGTTTCCCAAACGCCAGTAACAATCGGCTTTGCAGAGTAGGTGTAATTTGAAATGGCTCAGAATCGCCAAGAAACAAGGGCGTTGCTGCTGATGGTATTGATGGCGCTCTGGCTGGCTGCCTATGGGTATTCCGTTTACTATGGGTTGCGAACTGACCCAACCGGTGACGGGTTCACCCGTGGTCTCAATCGTGTCACCGGTTTCTTGGGGTGGCAAGGGGTGGCGGGCATTCTGGCATTTGCATGTTTTGGTGTCGGGCGCTCGTTTCCGAAAGGATCTGATATCCGCAGGATCAGCGCGGTCCCATTGGGCATGGCCGTCGCGCTGATCCTGGGACTGACGGCATGGTCCATCTGGAAAATGGCCTGACCTTAACGCGGACTGCCTCTTTTGTTGCGACCGCGGTCTTTTCCGGCACTGTACAGCCGTTGTTTTCCGCGCATGCGCGCATGGCGTTGTGCCAGGCTTTCTGTGTTGACGGTGTCTTCGCGCTGCAATTTGCGCCATCTTTCCAGCCGATCCGCATTCAATGATCCGTCAGTGATGGCGGCCTGAACTGCACAGCCTGGTTCCACATTATGGGCGCAATCGTTGAATTTGCACATTTCGGCAAGGTCGATCACATCTGCAAAGACGGCATCGATCCCCTTTGATGCATCGTGCAAACCGATTTCACGCATGCCGGGTGTATCAACCAGCCAGCCACCGGTGGACATGCGATACAGCGCCCGATTGGTGGTGGTGTGCCGTCCCTTTGCGTCGTCATCGCGAATTTCACCGGTGCTGATTTTTGTACCAGCAAGCCCGTTCGTCAGTGTGGATTTCCCGACACCTGACGATCCAACCAATGCAACTGTCTGCCCGGCACCACACCATTTTGCCAAAAGAGCCAGATCCTCGGGGTTTTTGGCATTCAGCACAACCGCTTCGGCAAGCAGAGACACCGCACGCGCACGTTGTGCAAACCCTTGGGCGTCATCTGATTGGTCGGACTTGGTCAGCACGATCACAGGCTGGGCGCCGGATTCAACCGCCAGGGCAATATATCGTTCCAGCCGGGCCGGATTGAAATCGGCGTTGCAGGAACTGACGATAAAAATGGTGTCGATATTTGTAGCGATCAACTGTGTTCGATTTTCAACCCCGGCACTTTTGCGCCCAAACGAGGATCTGCGTTCCAGAACACGGGTCACACGGTCGGTATTGCGGTCCGCCAGCACCCAGTCGCCCACTGCCAGTTCACCAGTAGACATGTCCGGCGGTAGCGACAGGGCGCGGGCACCATCTGTACCAAAAGCCCGCAACTGTGATCGCTGAACTTCGGCGACTCGCATCGGTTCGCACAAATCCAGTTCGTCGGTGTCCAGTTGAGTCATGAAAAAATTGGACCAGCCAAGGTCGGCCAGTTTGGTTACATCATTTGTCATTGTGTTTCAGCCCGATAAAATAATGTGGCCCGCCCGGGCGGATGGCGCGGGGGGTGCAGGTCATCGGGCGAAATGCAAATGGCGAATTCAGGCGGCCGGCTGCCACGCCCGGAGGGTTACAAAGACATTCATTTTCATCCTCCTGCGCCGACATTGCATTTAGGTGAGAGGTTGGACAACGACCCAAACGGGACTCGTTACGGTTGCTTCCTTCCGGACCTGGCCGGGTTGGCGAGGCGTTCGCCCGCGCCAACCTCTCAGCGTCTAGATAATGTGCTGCGCCCGGATTCGCAAGGTTCGTAAATCGACTATCGTTTTGCTGCGGTGATTGAATTACGCAAGTATCGCCAGCGAGATCAACGTCAAGACGCTGGTGGTCAACATGATCTGTGCAATCGCGTCTGTCCTGACATTGTAAAGAAGTGCCAGCGAAAACCCCATCGCCCCCGCAGGGCCGGCTGCGCCAAAAAGAAACAGCGAATTTGTCGGGTTCAAGGGCGTGAGAGCCAACAATGCAAACCAAACAACCGCCGGAAAAACCAACATTTTGATCGCTGAATAGGAAGCAATTGTTACATCAAGTTTCATCGGTGTTTTGGCAAGCACGACCCCAAGCGCAAAAAGCGCGACGGGCGCAGCAGCAGCACCGTTAAAATCCAGAAACGTTTGAAAAGAGGTTGGAATTGGCAACCGCATCAGGCTGAACGCAAGTCCCAGGACAATTGCGGCCAGGGCGGGCACTTTGATCAAAGAAACAAAAACGGTTTGCGGATTTGCCCGCCCCAGCCGGATCAGCTGTAAAAAAATAAACACGCCGGCAAATGACAGGGTAGAATCCAGGGTAATGATCGACGTGATCGGCAATACATTGGTTTCGCCATAAAGCCTGATTGAAATCGGAAGAACGTAGAACGCGTTGTTGGAAAATATCGCGCAAAACGCAAGCAATACAGATTCGCTTGGGTCGCGTTTAAAAACGCGACGTGCCAACAAAAAGCTTGCGGTGAATACGACAATCTCGGCTGCAGTATAGATCGCAACAGAACCAGGATCAAAGCTGTGGATAGGGGCGTTTGCAACCAGATCAAACAGCAAAATCGGCAAAAGCACCGACATGGCAAATTTATTGATTAATCGGGCATCTTCAAAACTGGTCTTGCCCGCGCGGCCCATTCCATATCCAAAAGCCATGATTGCGAACACCGGCAGGATCGGATTGAAGAGAACGTTGATGAATTCCATACGCGTCGTTTGATCCGGGGCCGTTTCTATTGAAATGGTAGTCGCGTTTTATGGGAATTGCGAGTTGGTAATTGTGCCCGGTATGGGCGACCAACACTGGCCGCCCCGCGTCAGTCCGGCTTATAATGAAATCCTGAATCTGGCGAATCCGTCTGGGCCGTCTCCGGCCTCTTCGATGGTGACACCGGAGACATCGTTCATGTAATCCTTGGCCTTTGGACCGGTGTCAAACAGCACGGTTGTGTCTTTCAAGGGTTTGAAGGTCCAGTTTGCATCGGCAGTGGGGTTAATTGTTCCCTGCTCGACGATATAGCGAACGATTACGTCGCGATTGGTATCAGGCCCCTGAAAAATGGTTGTTTCAGATCCGGTGCCCGGGAAAAGCCCACCACCACCGGCACGGTAATTATTGGTGGCGATGACAAATTTCATATCGTCGGTCACCGGTTTGCCGTTGTAGGTCAGATTAACAATGCGCTTTGTATTTGCATTTATGACGTCGCCATCCCGATTGAACATCATCGGTTGGCTGAGATCTATTTGATACTGAACGCCGTCGACAACGTCGAAATTGTAACTTGGGAAATCCGGGTTCAGCAATAATTGGTCTGCCTTGCCCGGTTCGATTTGATTGAACATGCCAGCTGACCTTTCCAGCCACCCTCGCAACTGTTTGCCATCCACCAGAACGGCACGCGCAGTGTTGGGGTAAAGATACAGGTCGGCGACATTTTTGATGGCAACATCGCCGGCAGGCACGTCGGTGTAATAATCCGCGCCACCACGGCCACCGGCCTTGAACGGAGCTGCGGCAGAAAGAATTGGCAGGTCGGCGTATTGCGTGCCTTTCAACATTTCCTCAATGTACCATTTTTGCGCGATTGACACGATCTGGACCGATGGGTCGTCGGCGACCAATGCAAAATAACTGTGCAATGGGGCAGAGGTTTTTCCGACAGCGCGGCGAATATAGGCCAACGTTTCCTGGTGTTCGGTCGCAACAGAATCCAACACTGTCTGATCGCTTTCGACCAGGGCTGTCACAGAACGATCCTGGTTGCGTTTCGAAATCGGGCGGACCTCGGTTGATGAGGTCACAACGTGCCATTCATTGCCCGACCGTTCCAACATCAGATCAATGACACCCAGATGGCTGCCCCAGAACCCGCCCATGGCCGCAGGCTTGCCGTGGATCGTACCCGCGACGGCGTCCACTGCGGCGTATCCTTCGTAAGTCGGCGACGGAAATACAAGGTGGCTATGACCGGTCATTATGGCGTCGATGCCATCCAATGCCGCAAGCGGGACAGAGGCGTTTTCCATGCCATCACTGTGATCGGCCGATCCGATACCCGAATGGGAAAGGGCAATGATGATATCAGCGCCTTCCTCTTTCATCTGGGGAATATAGGCGCGGGCCGCTTCCACGATGTCACGCGTCGTCACCTTGCCTTCCAGATTACGCCGGTCCCAGGTCATGATTTGCGGCGGCACAAATCCGATCAGTCCGACATTGATCTGATGTTCCGCACCATCGCCATCTGTGACCATTCTTCTCAGGATGACATAGGGTGGGATCAGCGTTTCATCCTTGGTCGCGCTGGCGCCAGCATTTTTGACGACATTGGCCGACACAATCGGGAACTGTGCGCCTGCCAGGGATTTCATAAGAAAATCAAGGCCGTAATTGAATTCGTGGTTGCCCAGTGTGGATGCGTCAAACCCAAGTGTATTCATCGCGGTGATCACAGGGTGCATGTCGCCCTCTTTCATGCCGCGTTCATAGGCAATGTAATCGCCCATTGGGTTGCCCTGTAAAAAGTCCCCGTTATCCACCAGCATCGCATTCGTCGCCTCGGACCGGATGTCGCCGATATGGGCTGCGGTGCGGGCCAGGCCAACGGTATCAATTTCGCGGTCAGAGTAATAGTCATAGGGATGCACATGCACATGCAGATCGGTTGTTTCCATGATCCGCAGATGCGCCTGATTTGTCGCCGCATTGGCCGAATATGGATGGAGTGCGATCAAAGATGCGCCTGCGATTGAGCCGGACACAAATGTGCGGCGGCTGAGGTTGGTCGTGTCACGAAGTGTCATATCGAATCCCCCTGATTACATTTCTTTCGCAGGACAAGATTAGCACGACAGCTTCGTGACGCTTTTCTTATTATTGGGTTCAGCGGGATTTTGCTACCCTTAATGAGGAGTAATTTGACTAATGCGCAACCTTAGCTTGCAAACGCCGCTTGCTTTCAAATTTGCATTGCTGTTCCGGCCATGGCACAGGTCGGGGTCAAAAGGGGGGCTCGGTGAAAAGATGAAGATCGCTGAAACGGTGACATTTGGCGGCGCGGGCCTGGACCGGGCGGCGCAATTGCGCGACGACCCCAAGAAATTGGATGGCTTGTTCGGCGATGCCACAACGAAATGTTTGGCCATTTGGCGCGGTAAGCCGTTGCTGACTGGTGAAGAAACGCCCGAACTGGTGTTGCTGGCACCAACACATCCAATCTTTGATGACGCGACTGAAGGCGCCATTTTCCTGGGTCGCGATGAAAATGGTGCGTATTTTGCACGCGATATTTCAGCGTGGGAACCCGACGAGCTGCCGGAAACAATGGGTGTGTTTTATGACCCGAGCGAACAGCACCACCCCGATGTGCCGCCAAGCCACAGGTTCGCCGAACTCAGAGGCTTCATGGCCGCTTTGACCCCGCTTGAGGCGGAATTGTCGGCAACAGCGCGGGCTATTTTGAACTGGCACCGCTCGCACCGGTTCTGCGCCCAGTGCGGGCAGGAGTCCGTGCAAATTTCCGGGGGCTGGCAGCGTAGTTGCACCGCCTGCAACGCGCAACATTTTCCCCGCACCGATCCTGTCGTCATCATGCTGATACTACACGGAAATAATGTTCTTTTAGGGCGATCTCCGGGCTGGCCAGACGGTGTGTACTCGCTTCTTGCGGGATTTGTAGAGCCAGGTGAAACGATCGAGGCAGCCGTCCGGCGCGAGGTCTTGGAAGAAAGCGGTATCAAGGTCGGCGCGGTTGATTATCTGGCCAGTCAACCGTGGCCGTTTCCATCGTCACTGATGTTTGGGTGTCGTGGGGTTGCAACCAGTTGCAAAATCACAATTGACCCGACCGAGATCGAAGATGCTATCTGGGTCAGCCGCGAGCAGGTCACGGAAATTTTCGCGGGACTGCATCCCACCATTAAACCGGCCCGCCGTGGCGCAATTGCCCATTTCCTTTTGCACAACTGGCTTGCAGATTGTTTGGATTGACTTCAAAATTGCCAAAAGCAGATCAACTGCGGCGCAGGCACCTGAATGAAACTTTCGACCCGACAGGATATCGAAGCACCGATCGATTTTGTCTTTCAAAGGGCCACCGATTTCAGCGGCTTTGAAAGACAGGCGTTGCGCCGGGGTATTGATTTCGAACGTGTGGACGATCTGTCTGATGTAGGACAGGGCATGCGGTGGACCGCACAGTTTTCCTTTCGTGGCAAAACCCGGCGGTTACAGGCCGAACTGGCTGATTATGATATGCCGAACGCTTTGTTGATCCAATCAGTTTCGGGCGGGGTAGAGGCTGATCTGGATGTTGAATTTCTGCCGCTTTCGCGCAACCGGACCAGGGTCAAGGTCGGGCTGCAATTGTCACCAAAATCGTTGTCGTCACGATTGTTGATCCAGTCTTTGAAATTCGCCAAATCCAACCTGAAAAACCGGTTTGCCGGCCGGATCGATAGTTTTTCAAAGGATGTGGAAAGCCGGTATCAAAAGACCCAGAATCGGGGTGTCTAGCTAAACATGCCGGCGCGGATCCGCCGGAAACACGCCCAACAGCGAAATCCGGTCGGTGAAATATTCCAGTTCTTCCAAAGCCAGCTGAACGTTGCGATCATCCGGGTGGCCCTCGATTTCGGCATAAAACTGGGTGGCTGTGAATTCGCCGTTCACCATGTAGCTTTCCAATTTTGTCATATTGACGCCATTCGTCGCAAATCCACCCATCGCCTTGTAAAGCGCCGCAGGAATATTGCGCACGCGGAAAACAAATGCCGTGATCATACCGTGTGCACCGCGTTTCTTCAGGTCTGGATCGCGTGCCATGATCAAAAACCGGGTTGTGTTGCGGTCGTGGTCTTCGATGTGGTGGGCGGCCACGTCCAGTCCGTAAATTTCCGCGGCCAATTCCGACGCAAGCGCTGCCTCGGCGGGATCGCCAAGCTCGGCCACATCCCGCGCTGCGGCTGCATTGTCTGACCAATTAAGAGATTGCAGACCGTTTTCGCGCAGAAAGTCGCGACATTGGCCCAGCAATATCGACATGCTGCGCACACGTCTGACGTCGCTAAGCTGGGTGCCAGGTACGGTCAACAGGTTGATGTGGACGCGCACAAAAGCTTCGTCGATGATATGCAGACCGCTTTCGGGTAGCAGTGCATGCACATCGGCCACGCGACCGTAGGTCGAATTTTCCACTGCAATCATGCCCAGATCGGCCTGTCCGTTGCGCACGGTTTCGATTGCATCCTGAAAGGTTGGGCACGGCACCGGTTCCATATCCGGGCGCGCCTGGCGGCAGGCCTGATGCGAATAAGCGCCGGGTACACCTTGGAATGCGATACGTCCAGTCATGGTATTTTGGTCTCTTTTTTCTTCAAAGGGCGATTGGTCGCGGGTCTTATACCTTGAAACTTGCCGGGGGAAGCGGATAGATAGCCGCGAAATCTGCATCACACGGAACGCGACATGTTCGACACAATGACTATGACTAAAATTCTGGGTGGCCTCTGCGGGGCATTGCTGCTGTTTCTGTTAGGAAACTGGGCCGCCGAAAGCCTGTATCACGTCGGCGGTGAAGAAGGCGGTGAAGAAACGGCAATGGCCTATGAGATAGAGGTCGAAGAAGAATCAGAAGCCGAAGAAGAAGTCATGGAAATCGCTTTCAGCGACGTCCTGGCATTGGCAGATATCGAAAAGGGCGCCAAGGTTTTCGGCAAATGCAAGGCCTGTCATAAACTTGCGGCCGGTGCCAACGGCACAGGTCCGACCCTGTTTGCAGTTTTGGATCGTGATATCGGATCGGTCGATGGTTATGGCTATTCGGGTGTTCTGAGCGAATTGCCGGGTGACTGGACTGCCGAAGCACTGAACGAATTCCTTGAAAACCCGAAAAAGTACGCAGCGGGCACCAAAATGGCATTCTCGGGTCTGTCAAAAATTGATGATCGCGCGAATTTGATCGCGTATCTCAGTACAATTGGCGAATAGCGAGACCCATCAATATTCAAAAAAGGCCGCCCATCATGTGGGCGGCCTTTTTTGTTGCATAAATTGTTGTGGCGCGCGCGGGCCGTTCACTTACTATTCACGGAATATCAACTTGATTGTTGGGTAACGGGGTCTTTAGCTTCAGTTAACCTATATAGATCGCAGATGGATAATTACGGATGGACGACGCGATGAAGTGCCACAATGAACCTCAACTCATTTCGCTAAGCCCACAGACGGGGTGGCGAACGCTTGGGCCGGGCATGTTGATGATGTTCGCAGCACTTTTGTGGGCCGGATATGCGGCAGCACAGAACGTAACCAAAGCGCATGGCATTTCCACGTTTGGCGATCTGAAATACGCCCAAGATTTCGCGCGATTGGATTATGTGAATCCGGATGCGCCAAAGGGCGGTGAAATTGCCCTGTGGACCCAAGGCACATTTGACAGCTTTAACCCCTATGGTCGCAAGGGTGTGTCTGCCTGGGGTGCGTCGCTTGGTGTAGAACGGCTGATGGCCACGACTGCGGATGAAATCGGGTCGTCATATTGCCTGATTTGCGAAACGCTTGAATATCCGGAAGACCAGTCCTGGGTGATTTTCACATTGCGACCCGAGGCGAAATTTTCGGACGGGACGCCGGTGACTGCCGAGGATGTCGTTTATACCCACAATTTATTCATGGAACAGGGTTTGATTTCGTTCCGCGAGGGCGTCGCGCGCATCATCCAAAGCGCCGAAGTTTTGGATCCGCTGCGTGTGAAATTTACATTTGTCCCCGAAAGCGCCAAACGAGACCGCATCGATCAGGCAGGGGCCACACCGGTGATGTCCAAGGCCTGGTTCGAAAAGACCGGTGCCAGATTGGATGAATCCAGACTAGAGATGGCGCTGTCATCCGGTCCTTATGTTCTGGATCGCTACGACATCAATCAACGGATCGTTTACCGCAGGAACCCGGACTATTGGGGCCAGGATCTGCCGATCAATATCGGGCGCAACAATTTCGATTCAATCCGTGTCGAGTATTTTGCGGACAGCAATGCCGCCTTTGAAGGCTTCAAGGCGGGTGCCTATACTTTCCGCGTGGAAAACTCGTCCAAGGACTGGGCCACGGGCTATAATTTCCCGGCGCTAGAGGCGGGGAATGTGGTCAAAGCATCGTTGCCGGACGGCACAATGGCCAGTGGTCAGGGGTTCACATTCAATCTGAGACTGGAAAAATTTCAGGATATTCGCGTGCGCGAAGCCTTGTCGTTGATGTTTAATTTTGAATGGTCCAATGAATCGCTGTTTTTCGGCCTGTATGAGCGGGTGAATTCATTTGCAGAGAATTCGTATCTTGAGGCGACAGGCGTTCCCACACCAGAAGAACTGGCGTTTTTGGAACCCATCGCTGACTTGTTGCCAGAAGGTGTGCTGACGGAACCTGCATATAATGGTCCGGTGTCAGGAACCCGTCAGCTGGACCGCGGCAATCTGCGCAAAGCGGGCGCGTTGCTGGACGCAGCTGGGTGGCCGGTTGCGGACGATGGGATGCGCCGCAATGAAAAGGGTGAAACCCTCAAAATCGAGTTTATGGAGCGCAGCCCCACATTTGATCGCGTTATCAACCCATATGTCGATAATCTGCGGAAACTGGGTGTCGATGCCAGATTGAACCGGATCGACAACGCCCAGTGGGTCGATCGCAGGTATGCGTTTGACTATGACATTGTGACAGCCAGCGTTTCCACAGGATACGAGCCAGGTTCAAATCTGGAACAGTCCCTGGGTTCAGCGTCTGCGGATGTGTCGGTATTCAACGCTGCGGGTCTGAAAAGCCCGGCGGCTGACGCGCTGATTGAAGTGATCCGGAATATCGAGACAAAAGACGAACTGATACCGGCGGTCAAGGCACTTGACCGGGTCTTGCGCGCCGAAAAATTCCGCGTGCCGCAATGGTATAAGGCTGAATATTGGGTGGCATATTTCGACATGTTCGAATATCCGGATCCTTTGCCCCCGTTCGATTTGGGGTATCTTGATTTCTGGTGGTTCAATGCTGACAAGGCCGAGGCTTTGAAGGCCGCCGGCGTGTTGCGTTAGGCTGGTTCACACAAAATGGGCGCATATATAATAAGGCGATTGTTGCTGATCATCCCGACTTTGCTGGGCATTATGATCATCAACTTTACACTCACCCAGTTTGTTCCGGGTGGGCCGGTCGAACAGATCATTGCCCAGCTGGAAGGTGAAGGTGATGTATTCGAAACCATTGCGGGCGGCGGTTCGGAAGCTTCAGAAAACCTGGGCGCGGGCGACAGTGACTATGTGGGCGCGCGCGGCCTGTCGCCCGAATTCATTGCCGAACTGGAAAAACAGTTTGGTTTTGACAAACCCCCGCTGGAACGTTTCCTGCGCATGATGTGGGCCTATATGCGCTTTGACTTTGGCGAAAGTTATTTCAGGTCAATTGGGGTTCTGGATCTGGTGTGGGAAAAAATGCCGGTCTCGATAACGTTGGGTTTGTGGTCAACGATCATCGCTTATGTGGTGTCGATCCCGTTGGGTATTCGCAAGGCGGTCAAGGACGGGTCCAATTTTGACACATGGACCAGCGGATTGATCATTGTCGCTTATGCGATTCCGGGCTTTTTGTTCGCTATCATGCTGTTGGTTCTGTTTGCGGGTGGGTCGTACTGGCAGATATTCCCGTTGCGCGGGCTGACGTCGGACAATTGGGCCGATCTGTCGACATTCGGAAAAATTATCGACTATTTTTGGCATATCGCGTTGCCGATCATTGCGTCGAGCATTTCAGGATTTGCGACACTGACATTGTTGACCAAGAATTCATTTCTGGACGAGATCAAAAAGCAGTACGTGATCACGGCCAAGGCAAAGGGTCTGGCGGAATCCCGTATTCTGTACGGTCATGTGTTTCGCAATGCCATGCTGATCGTGATAGCGGGCTTTCCGGCGGTCTTTATTGGCGTGTTTTTTGGCGGGTCTTTGATTATTGAAACGATTTTCTCGCTGGATGGTCTGGGACGTTTGGGTTTCGAGGCCGCAGTTGCACGCGACTATCCGGTCATTTTCGGAACGTTATTCTTTTTCGGCCTGTTCGGCCTGTTGATCGGCATATTGTCGGATTTGATGTATGTGTTTATCGATCCGCGCATTGATTTTGAAGTGCGGGAAACATGATGCGTCTTTCCCCACTCAATCAGCGCAGATGGCGCAATTTCACCCGGAATCGTCGTGCATACTGGTCGCTGATCATATTTTCGTTTCTGTTTGGACTGTCGCTGTTTGCCGAGTTTCTGGCGAATGACAAGCCGATCCTGGTCAGCTATCGCGGCGAATTACGCATGCCGATTTTTCAGTTTTATCCGGAGGCGGCTTTTGGTGGCGAATTCAAAACCGAAGCCATTTATCGTGACGTCGAGGTCAAATGCCTGATCCGCTCGGGCGGTTTGGACGACTGCTGGGATGATCCGGAAGGCGTGATCGCACAGTCCGAAACCGGTGTCGTCAATGGCCAGGATATCGAAAAGGGATGGATACTCTGGCCACCGGTTCGATACTCATTTCGGACTATCTCGGATGTGCGCGGGGTCGCACCGGCGCCGCCGAGCTGGAAAAATCATCTGCTGGGAACAGACGACACGAAACGCGACGTTCTGGCCCGTGTCATATACGGTTTCCGATTGTCGATACTGTTCACGATCATGGTCACTGTGGCGACGTCTATCCTGGGTATCATCGCAGGTGCCGTTCAGGGATATTTTGGCGGCTGGACAGATCTGATTTTTCAGCGATTTCTGGAGATTTGGGGATCCACGCCTTCGCTTTACATTATCATTATCCTGTTCGCGATCCTGGGGCGAAGTTTCTGGCTGCTTGTGGGGATTACAATTCTTTTCGGCTGGCCGGCCCTGGTCGGAGTGGTTCGCGCCGAGTTTTTGCGGGCGCGAAATTTTGAATATGTGCGTGCAGCCCGCGCGCTGGGCGTTTCCAACACAACCATCATGTTCCGGCACATGTTACCCAACGCAATGGTGGCAACGGTGACGATGCTGCCATTCATTATCACCGGCACAATCGGCACTTTGGCGTCGCTGGATTTCCTGGGATTTGGTTTGCCGTCGTCCGCGCCATCCCTGGGCGAACTGACATTGCAGGCCAAACAGAATCTACAGGCGCCCTGGCTGGGTTTTACGGCCTTTTTCACATACGCGATCATGTTGTCGTTGCTGGTTTTTATCTTTGAAGGCATCCGCGACGCATTTGATCCACGAAAGACTTTTCAATGACCGATGTCTTAAAGGTGGAAAACCTGTCTGTCGCATTCAAGCAGGATGGCAAGTACCTGGATGCTGTGCGGGGCGTGTCATTTCATGTCGGTAAAGGTGAAACCGTCGCGCTGGTTGGCGAAAGCGGATCGGGTAAATCGGTCACCGCGCTGTCGACGGTGGCGTTGCTGCCTGACAGTGCGCGGATCAGTGGGTCGGTGACTTATGATGGCAACCAGATGGTGGGCGCCGATGAAAGCCAGCTGCGCAAAGTGCGGGGCAACGATATCAGTTTCATTTTCCAGGAACCGATGACGTCGCTAAATCCATTGCACACACTTGAACGCCAACTGGCAGAGAGTCTGGCCCTGCATCAGGGTGTCACAGGCGATCAGGCACGGTCCCGCGTGATTGACCTGCTGCACAAGGTTGGCATTCAGGATCCCGAGTCGCGACTGGGGTCCTATCCGCACCAGTTATCGGGTGGACAACGGCAACGGGTCATGATCGCGATGGCTTTGGCCAACGGACCGGACTTGTTGATTGCCGACGAACCGACGACGGCGCTGGATGTCACCATTCAGGCCCAGATCCTGGATTTGCTGGCGGACCTCAAGGCGGACGAGGGGATGAGCATGCTTTTCATCACCCACGACCTGACAATTGTCCGAAAGATCGCCGATCGCGTCTGTGTGATGAAAGACGGAGAGATCGTTGAACAGGGGGCCACGGCTGTCATTTTTGATGATCCCCAGCATCCCTATACCAAAATGCTTTTATCGGCAGAGTCTGCGGGATTGCCCGCCGAAGTGCCGGATGACGCAGTCGAAATTGCATCGACAAATGACTTGCGTATTTGGTTTCCCATCCAGGCGGGGCTTTTGAAACGCACCGTTGGCCACGTCAAGGCGGTGAACGCTGCAACACTATCGGTCAGGGCCGGCGAAACGATCGGTATTGTGGGCGAAAGTGGTTCTGGCAAAACCACATTGGCGCTGGCGATGATGCGGCTGATATCGTCGCAGGGTCCGATTGTGTTTCTGGGGCAGGACATCCAACAATGGAAAAGCAAACAATTGCGCCCGCTCAGACGTGACATGCAGATCGTGTTTCAGGATCCGTTTGGTTCGCTGTCACCGCGAATGACCGCACAGGAAATCATTGCCGAAGGTTTGGGTGTGCACGGAATGGAACCTGGCCAGGACGCGCGCACCCTGGTTGCAGATATCATGCAAGAGGTTGGATTGGATCCCGACACGATGCATCGCTATCCGCACGAATTTTCCGGCGGACAACGTCAGCGGATTGCGATTGCACGCGCGATGATATTGCGCCCAAAACTTGTGGTCCTGGATGAACCGACATCGGCGCTGGACATGACAGTTCAGGTGCAAATCGTCGAATTGTTGCGCGATTTGCAGAAAAAATATCGTCTCGCCTACCTGTTTATCAGTCACGATCTCAAGGTGGTGCGGGCATTGTCGCACAAAGTCGTGGTGATGAAACAGGGCGATATCGTGGAATCCGGCGTTGCGGCGGATATCTTTAGTGCACCCAAAAACGAATACACACAAACACTGATGGCAGCCGCATTTGGCGACAAACCTTTCAAGATTGCGCAATAAGAAGTCTGCGTTTTTTTGTCAGGATGGTCCCAGTGTGGAACATTCCAAGTTCCGCGCTGAAAGCCGGCGACAGGCAAGGGCGGCCATTTCCTGTGACATGCCGACGAAATTCGCGTCAAAACCACCGCCGCGCCGCACGACTTTTCGCAATGCTTCGTCCAGGGTGCCCAATTCATTCAACGCTGTTTTCAGCAATACGCGTTCGGCCTGATAGCGAGAGTTATACTTGCCGATGTTTATGCCCCACAGGCGCCCGCCAGAAGTGGAAATACGCGTTACGACAATTGGTTTTTGTCCTGGCAGATCGGCAGCCACTGTGGCCACGGCCATCTGCGCGGGTTCGGCGCGCGACGGGTGTGGCTGTGGCCGGGGCGCCGTTTCGGGTGCCCGATTGGTGGCTGTCGCAAAGCTGGTTGTTTCTGTGCCGGATGTTGGGGCCGGGATCGGTTTGGCAGGCTCGGCGGCCTGCACCTGGGCCAGGACCTGGTCAATTTCAGTCTTCATTGCCAACAGCATCGCTTCAGGCGGCGCGACAGGTGTCAGATCGGGGCGTGGTGCCGGTCTGATTGATTTTCCGACCGCGCCTACTAGCCGGATGGTTTTCCCAGCGGCGGCGGGTTTGGCGTTGGGTTTTGTTGGTTTGGATGCGCCTGCGCCAGCATAAAGCGGCATCTTCGGTTTCTGAACGCGGGCCTGCGATGGTGCCCGCCGAAAACCCAGATCCATGAGTTCGGCCACTTTTGCATTGCGCCCCGAGGTAGAGCGCCCGCCAAAAACGGTTACGATGATGCGTTCCTGGCCGCGTTCGGCTGATGCAACAAGGTTAAATCCAGCCGCCCGCGTGTATCCGGTTTTGATCCCGTCCGCACCCCGATAGCTGTTCAGGAACCGCGTGTTTGTATGGGCAACTTTTCTGACGCCGGCATCGGCCGTGATACGCGAAAACAGATTATAGTATTTCGGATAGTCGTAAAACAGGCGCCGCCCCATCGTTGTCATGTCGCGCGCGGTGGACAGATGTCCTTTTTCGGTTAGCCCATGCGCGTTCTTGAATGTCGTGCGCGACATTCCCAGCGATTTGGCTGTGCGATTCATACGCCGCGCAAATGCGGCCTCTGAGCCAGAAATTGCTTCGGCAATTGCCGTGGCGGCGTCGTTGGCTGACTTGACCGCCGCCGCACGGACCAGATACCGCAGTTTTATTTTCTGACCGGCGCGCAACCCCAACCGGGAAGGCGGCTCGTTTGCGGCCTTTCTGGAAATTGTGACCGTTGAATCCAAAGAGATTTCGCCGTTCTCGATCGCTTCGAATGCGACGTACAGCGTCATCATTTTCGTAAGCGATGCAGGGTGAAGCCGCGTATCGGCATTGCGCGAATGCAGGACTTCGCCGGTGCGTGCGTCGATCACCATCGCAGCATATGGCGCAGACTTTGCCTGCAGCGGTGGCAACGTGGCCAACACAGTCATTGCAAGTAAAAATAGCCCGTAACGGACATACTGCCCCAGACGTTTTTCCACGTCGATCGCCTTTTCTGCCTCAAGATGTCGGGATCTGATGCCCCAGACTTTCTTATTCGCGGACCGTAACATAAGTCACTGAATCGGAAAATACCCTAATTTCAATAACTTTCGCCTCATGCCTCATCTTGCGTATCAATATATTGTGGTCCCGGCGCATCCACACACTAGATGGTGAAGCCCGGGCAAATATGGCTAGGCCGCGGTAATACCTGCCACCAGGATGGCCAATGCGCCCAGATCCGGGATTTCAAAAAACCGCGGCTGTCCCGAGGGTGGCGCGTGATGTTCCAGTTGCCAGGTCAAATCATGCGGGACGTAAACGCCCCAGCCGCCGCCCTGTACAACCGGGACCACGTCAGATTTCATAGAGTTCCCGACCATCATGCTTTGATCGATTCCAGTTCCATGGCGGTCAAATATATCGACATAAACGGCGGGCGTTTTGTCTGAAACAATCTCGACCCCGTCAAACAGATCACCCAATCCTGACTGTGCCAATTTGCGTTCCTGATCCAGAAGATCGCCCTTTGTTATCAAAAGAATGCGATACTCATCTGACAAGGATTCAATTGTTGGGCGCACATGCGGCAAAAGTTCAATCGGATGGCGCAGCATGTCCTGGCCTGCGTCGATGATTTCCGAAATGACGGATGCATGTACCCGCTTGTCAGTGACGTCGATTGCGGTTTCGATCATTGACAAAACAAACCCTTTGATCCCAAAACCATAGTGACCAAGGTTACGTCTTTCCGCATCTAATAGTCGGTCTGCCAGGTGGTCTTGTTCACAGTAATCAGACAGGAGTTCGGAAAACCGTTGTTGGGTCATGCGGAAAAACTGTTCGTTCTGCCACAATGTGTCGTCAGCATCGAAACCAATTGTTGTCAATTTTGAAGGCATAGGTGATGTGTATTCTCTCATTTCGCCGCTCTGCTCTTTTCACTGGCGGGCAAGCACATATATAGTCGTCTCAGGATACTATAAAAAACCCCCCGGAGCATTCTTGTGACACTAACGCCACTCAAATTGGCCAACAAGGACGACACCCCCGAAAGCGACATCGGCGTGGTGACGCAAACACGCCCAAAGACCAAGCGCCCGCCAATGTACAAAGTGTTGTTGCTGAACGACGATTTTACACCGATGGAATTTGTTGTGCATGTATTGGAACGGTTTTTCGGGCTGAGCCACGCGCAATCATTCGAAATCATGTTGACCGTCCACAAGAAAGGTTTGGCTGTCGTCGGTGTTTTTTCACATGAGGTCGCAGAAACCAAAGTGACACAAGTCATGGATTTCGCGCGCCGTCACCAGCACCCGTTGCAGTGCACAATGGAAAAGGAATAGGGGCGCCGCCCCGGTTTACTGATGGCTGCACCCCGCCTTGCCACTGCGATCCGGGATCAATCCCTGTTTCTGCCCGAAGACGGCCGGATTGTGGTGTTCGGACCAACCGATGTGACCGCATTTGACGATATCGCGCGGGACCGGGTGCATATTGTCCAGCGCAGCTGGCCGGATCATGTGCGTTTTCAGCATGCAGGTTTTGAAACATCGAGCGCGGCAGATGGGCCTTATGCCGCTGCAATCGTGTATCTTTCACGCGCAAAGGCAGACATTCAGGACACAATCGCCCAGGCGTCGCGCCAGACCGGTGGTGGCATGATCGTTATTGACGGGCAGAAAACCGACGGTGTGGACAGCATGCTAAAAGCGTGTCGCAAACGCGCCGCGGTGGGTCAGGTGATCAGCCGGGGGCACGGCAAGACATTTGTGATGACCGGCGGCGATTTTTCGGATTGGTTGGCCAAGCCTCAGCATGTATCCGATGACAAAGAATACGTGACCGCCCCGGGTGTGTTTTCCGCCGACGGCGTCGATCCCGCGTCAGCGGCATTGGCAAAGGCATTGCCAACGACCCTAAAGGGGCGCGTTGCTGATCTGGGTGCTGGCTGGGGATATCTGTCAGCGCAGGTCCTGAAATCCGATGCGGTGAAGGAATGTCACTTGTTTGAATCGGATCACCAGGCGCTGGCGTGCGCCCGTCAGAATGTGGCTGACAGCCGCGCCCATTTTCACTGGGCTGACGTGACCGATTTGGCTGATTTCGGCGAATTTGATGTCGTGGTCACCAATCCGCCTTTTCACATCGGCAGGGCCGCAGATCCCGGCCTGGGGCGCGCGTTTATTCGCACAAGTGCCGCATTGCTGCGACCAAAAGGCGTGTTATGGCTGGTGGCAAACCGGCATTTGCCCTATGAAGCCGCGCTAGCAGATGTCTTTCACACGGTGCTGGATGTCACCGGAACACGGGCGTTCAAAATCATTTGCGCGTCGCATCCTCGAAAACAGCGGCGATAACGCTTTGCGCCAGTTGGGACAATAACGGGACCACAAAACATGAGCTTTTCGATATCGGGCAAGACGGCGATCGTGACGGGTGCTGCGCATGGAATCGGGCGCGCCGTTGCGCATCATTTTGCCGAACTGGGCGCGAATGTCGTGTACGCCGACATGGACGAAGACGCACTGATAGAAGAAGTTGGCGACAAGGCACTGCAGGACGACAGCAACGTGCGTTATTTTGCAGGCGATCTGCGCGAAAAACTAACAATTGCGAATCTTTTGTCGGCGACAATCGATGCCTTTGACCGGATCGATATTCTGGTCAACGCCAGTCGGCAGATTGTGACGACTGACCCGCTGAGCACAGAGGACGAATCCCTTGAACGCATGTTAGAGCAAAATCTGATGACAAGTTATCACCTGTCTCAGGCGGTTGCCCGACGGATGATTTCACAGGCGGAAAAAGAAGAGAGAAACGAAGGTTCAAACGGATCAAACGGGTCAATTGTAAACCTGTCCTCGATCGCGCATCGCCGGACCCATCCGGACCTGCTTGCCTATTCTGTATCAACGGCGGCTCTGGACCAGATGACGCGGTCCATTGCCGTTGCATTTGCCAAACACCGGATCCGCGTGAATACGATAGCGTTCGGCAGCGTGATGAGTTCCAGCCTGCAGGATGCTTTGCGCGCTGACGAACAGGTGCGGGATGAAATCACCGATTGCACGCCACTGGGGCGCATCGCCAGTGCATCAGAAGTCGCTGAAGCGGCGGTATTTCTGGCCTCGGAAGGTTCCGGTTTCATAACCGGGCAAATCCTGACTGTTGATGGCGGACGCACGCTGATCGATCCGGTGGTCAAGCCAGCGCACTAGGTTTCCGGATATTCGGCCTTGCAGGCCTGGACATCGTTCGCGGCCTGATTGACCAGCTGTTGCCGTTTGGTTTTTTGACTATTCAGCACGGCTTGTGCCCGATCCAGGTCAATTGATACAGGTACGGTTCGCGTCAATACCGTGGGGAATTCACACATCCGTATATTTCCAGCGCTGTCTTTGCAGGGGCGATAGTTGGTCGATATATATTCTTCGTGAATGACGGCATAACCACGGTCAAGGTTCCGCTCGCCAACCGCGATCAGCCTGTCAAGAATACGGATATCCTTTGTTGCCGCAGAAATGCAGCGTTCCAAGGGCGTCGCGCAGGCGGCGACAAAAAGCAATGCGGATACAGCTACATGGCGCATTATGGGCCTACACTTTTCAACATGTGGATCAAAAATAGGGTGTTGTTGCCCCAATTGAAAGCGTTGTAATGGAAATGCCTGAGATCAATTGCAGCGGCAGAGGGCGAATTTATGGTCGACCAGCTAACAGATGAAAAAGCACAGGCGGCGGCATGGTTTCGGGCGCTGCGTGACGATATTGTCGATGCATTTCTGGCGATCGAACAGGGTCACACAGACGGGCCGAACGCAAAGTCGGCTGCCGGTGAGTTTGAAGTGAAAACGACCAAACGCGGTGCCGCCGACGGATCAGACGCGGGCGGTGGACTGATGAGCGTGATGCGCGGCGGTCGGGTGTTTGAAAAAGTCGGTGTGAATGTTTCAACTGTCTATGGCACATTGGACCCAAAAGCGCAGGCTGCGATGGCTGATCGCAAGGGTATTGCGGGGATGAAACAGGATCCGCGTTTCTGGGCCTCTGGCATTTCACTGGTGGCGCATATGCAAAACCCCCATGTGCCGGCTGTTCATATGAACACCAGAATGTTCTGGACCCCGCACACATGGTGGTTTGGTGGCGGCAGTGACCTTAACCCTTGCATTGAATACAGCGACGACACCGATGCATTCCATGGCGTATTGAAAAACCACTGCGACATGCATGATCAAACCCTGTACCCGCGATTCAAGGCCTGGGCCGACACCTATTTTTATGTTCCGCATCGCGGTCGTGCCCGTGGCGTCGGTGGCATTTTCTATGATGACCACAACACCGGCGACTGGGCCGCGGATTTTGCATTTACCCAGGATGTCGGGCGGGCTTTTTTGCCGGCCTTTCTGCCCCTTGTTGACCGTCGGCGCAAACAGCCGTTTTCAAATGACGACAAGGATGCGCAGCTGATCCATCGCGGTCTGTATGCCGAATATAATCTGGTCTACGATCGTGGTACCAAATTCGGGTTGGAAACAGGCCATGATCCTGATGCGGTTTTGATGAGCCTGCCACCCGTGGCCAAGTGGTACTAAAACTGATCGCGCCTGTCAGGTGTCGGATGGTCCCTGGCGCACCGTATCAATCATAATCTGAACATTATCGGGGTTTGCGTCCGGCGTGATACCATGCCCAAGATTGAATATGTGCGGTCCGCCGGAAAACGCCTGCACGATCGCGCGTGTCTCATCAATCAGGTCCTGTCCACCCGTCACCATGTGTCCGGGTGCCAGATTGCCCTGGACGCAAATCTCGTTCTGGACGTTGCGGGCGGCCCAATCCGGTGAAACCGAATTATCGAGCGCTACACATTGCGCGCCGGTCGCGGCGGCATAACCGATATAGCCCTGACCGGCCTCGCGGGGAAAGGCGATGATCGGAATATCGGGATGGCGCTGATGAACCGCATCGATGATTGTTTTCACCGGTTTGACCGCGTAATCGACAAAATCCGGGCCTTTCAGTGACCCTGCCCAACTGTCGAAAAGTTTGACCACCTCGGCCCCTGCATCAATCTGGGCACATAGATATTCAATGGTAGCCTGCGTGATTGATCGCATCAGCCGATCAAAGACCACGCGATGCTGATCCTTTAGCAGATGGGCTGGCCCCTGATCCGGCGTCCCGCGGCCAGCGATCATATATGTGGCCACGGTCCAGGGTGCGCCGGCAAACCCGATCAGCGCGGTATCGTCAGGCAGTTCCTGGCGCAGCATCCGCACCGTTTCATAAATGGGTGAAAGCGTTTCATGTATGTCTGCGACCGGTCTAAGCCCGTCCACATCTGACAGGTGTGCAATGCGTGACAGGCGCGGACCTTCGCCCGGTTCAAACCACAGATCAGCACCCAATGCCTGTGGAACCAAAAGAATGTCGGCAAACAGGATCGCCGCGTCAAAACCAAAACGGCGAATAGGCTGCAATGTGACCTCTGTCGCCAGTTCGGGCGCATAACACAAGGACAGGAAATCCCCCGCTTTGGCACGTGTTGCACGATACTCTGGCAGATAGCGCCCTGCCTGGCGCATCATCCAGATCGGCGGTACATCCAGACGTTCACCGGCCAATGTGCGCAACAATTTCTTTTTTTCCGGCATATTGATCCCCGTATTAACCGCTATTCGGGTGGTCCTGTGCCTGCAACAGTTTGTCAACCCACCTACCTGTTGTCAGGACCACGTGACGCAAGTAGGTACGTGCTATGACATTGATGTTGCCAAATCCGAACAAGCCATTGAAAATTGGCACCAGGGGGTCTCCTTTGGCGATGGCCCAGGCCCATGAGACGCGCAGACGTTTGATGCAAGCGTTTGATTTATCTGACGAAGATTTTGAAATATTGATCATTTCGACAGAGGGTGATCGCATTCAAGACCGCGCACTAAAAGAACTGGGCGGAAAAGGGCTGTTTACGCGGGAAATCGAGGCGGACCTGCTGCATGGCTTCATCGATATTGCCGTTCACTCGATGAAGGATATGCCCGTCGCACAGCCAGACGGTCTGATGCTGGATTGCTTTTTGCCACGCGAGGATGTGCGCGATGCATATGTCTCGCGCCAGGACGGCGGTGTGTCGGCACTGGCGCAAGGCGCAACCGTGGGCACATCAAGCTTGCGACGCCGCGCACAGCTGTTGAACCGACGCCCCGACCTCAGGATCATAGAATTTCGCGGCAATGTGCAGACGCGGCTCAAAAAGCTTGATCAGGGCATGGCGGCAGCGACGTTTTTGGCGATGGCAGGTTTGAACCGACTGGGCCTGCCAAAAGTTCCCTGTCACCCGTTGAACCCGGACGAAATGTTGCCGGCCGTTGCCCAGGGCGCCATCGGTGTTGAACGGCGCGGCGACGATCACAACACCGCCCGCCTGTTAGAGGCCATACATCACATACCGACCGGACAGCGTCTGGCGGCGGAACGCAGTTTCTTGGCCGAGCTGGACGGGTCCTGCCAGACCCCGATTGCCGGGTTGGCCGAACTGGACGGTGGCAGCATCCGGTTGCGCGGAGAAATTCTGCGCACCGATGGCAGCGAGTCACTTGATGACGACCAAAGTGGTGCAACAGAAGATGGGGCCGCCATCGGTGCCGCAATGGCCGCCCGATTGTTGGAAAAGGCCGGGGACGGTTTTTTCGACTGGCAATAGCGACGCTCAGTCCCCTGGCAGCACTTTGCCGGGGTTCATGATATTGTTGGGGTCCAGCGTCGATTTGATATCTTTCATCACTGCCAGCGCAACCGAATCTTTGCGCCGTGCCATGGAATTCAGTTTGCTTAATCCGATCCCGTGTTCTGCTGAAAAACTGCCATCCAGCTTTTCGGTCACATCTTCGACCATTTCGCGAATTTGGTCGTGCAATTGGGGGTCCGTGACCTGCGGCCAGATGGTGAAATGCACATTCCCGTCCCCCAGATGACACACAGTCATTGTGTCTGCCTTTGGGTCCAGCGCAGTTAACCGTTCAGTGGCCGTTTCCAGAAATTCCGCAACTTTATCAAGCGGTAGAGCCACATCTGATTCAATGATATGAGAGCGACCCACACCGATTTCGGCCGCGCTTTCGCGGATTTTCCACATATCCAGGCGTTGCTGACCAGATCGCGCGATCACAGCGTCGCTTGCCAGGCCGTCTTTGATCATTTCCATCAAAACCGATTCCAGCAAATCAGTGATTGGCACAGTCCCGTCGTCAGTGACTGTGCTTTCCCGTGCGGACAGTGCACCGACTTCGACCAGAATCGTGACATCCTGATCGTATCCCAGTGGGGGTTTCAGATGCGGTAAAACCTTTTTCAGTTGTGTGAGATAATTGCGCGGCATGAATTCAAATGCTTCGACAGCGCCGCCGGTTTCACGCTGTAAACGGTTCAGCAGGGTCAGGGCAGACTCAATTGATGACGCGGCCACCATCGCCGTTGCGTAAGCCCCTGGTTTTGGGTGTAATTTCAGCACCGCAGCGGTAATTATGCCCAATGTTCCTTCGGAGCCGATGAACAAGTTCTTCAGGTCATAGCCAGAGTTATCTTTGTTCAAGGTGCTCATCAGGTTCATGATCCGCCCATCTGCAAGCACCACTTCGATGCCCAGGCATTGGGCGCGGGTGCTGCCATAGCGCAAGACATTGGAACCACCGGCATTCGTTGCCAGATTGCCACCGATCATGGCTGATTCGCGGGCACCAAAAAACAACGGAAACACCAAATCATAGCCGTCGACCGCATCGTGTATTTTGGACAGAACGACCCCGGCCTGAACGATCGCTACGCGACTTTCAGGCCTGATTTCAATGATTTGGTTCATCCTTTCCATGCTGACCACCAGCCGGTCCGGTGCAAAACCGCCACCAACCAGACCGGTATTGCCGGACCTTGTAACCACCGGTGTGCGGGTTCGATTGGCCAGCGCAAGAACAGCACTGACCTGGGCTGTTGTCGCTGGTTTGACAACGGCCATCGGGCGCGCGTTATAGCTGCCCGTCCAGTCGGCCGCGTAGGCATCGCAATCCTGTCCTGTCAGCACCGCTGACGCCCCAACGATGCTGGTCAACTCATCCAGTAGTTCCATCAGACGTTCCCCGGCCATTGCAGTGCATTTTTGCTGGAATTATCTGGAATGACCAGCGGGTATCGGTTCTGGAACTTTCGGTCAGACGGCGTGGCTATGTGTATTTGCGGCCATTTCGTAAGCGTCAAGATAATTGGCCACCAGCCGGACGATCTGATGGGCCGACGGACGGATCGAAAAACCGTCTTGGTTCAGATCGACGACTTCGGGGAAAGCGTGATCGACGCCTGCGCACAGATCATGCAACGACGCAACTGATACGCCGCATTCGTCGCTGATCCGCTGAAAGTCGACCTCAAAGTCGCACATTAAACATTCGATCAGGCGCCCGCGGACAATATCCTGATCACTAAGTATGTGGCCACGGCTGGTGGCAAACCGGCCAGCACGGATATCGCCCTGGTATGTCGATGTAGACGGAGAATTTTGCGCATAGCCTTGCGTAAAACGGGAAATCGCACTGGCTCCGAATCCGATCAGAGTTGTATGTGCATCTTCTGTGTAGCCTTGGAAATTGCGACGTAGCAGGCCCAATTTTTGGGCCCTTGCCAACCCGTCATGAGGTTTTGCAAAATGATCGATCCCAATCTGGTCGAACCCACCTTTCAGGTAGAGTTCTGCGGCTGTTTCATAGAGTGCAAGTCTTTCCATAGGTGTTGGCAGCGCTTCGGTCGGAATCAGATTCTGTCGGCGCGCCATCCAGGGCACGTGTGCATATCCGAAAAGCGCAACACGATCGGGATTTAACGACAACACCTGTCGAACCGAGGCTGAAATACTGTCGGCGGTTTGGTGGGGCAAGCCATACAACAAATCGATGTTCAGACTGTCCACCTTGGCCTTTCTAAGCGCGTTGACCACAGACTGGGTCTGTTCATAGCTCTGAATGCGCCCGATTGTGCGCTGAATCGCCGGATCGAAATCTTGAACGCCGATACTTGCGCGTGTCATGCCAATGTCGGCCAATGCGTCCGTGCGGTCCTGATCCACTTCACACGGATCGATTTCAACGGAAAACTGTGCGTCCTTTGCCAAAGGCGCAAATTCGCGGATCGCCGTGCCCAGGCGGTGAATCAGATCGGGGTTTAATAAAGTCGGCGTACCGCCACCCCAATGCAGATGCGCAATTTCAACACCTTTGGGCAGGTGATCATGGGCCAGAGCCAGTTCCTGCATCAGGGTGTCAATGTATTTTTCAACTGGCGAAAGTGTGGTCGTCCCTTGTGTCCGACATGCGCAAAACCAGCATAACCGCCTGCAAAACGGTATGTGCACATATACCGAAATGCGCGAATGCGGGGGAATTCGGGATATCCATGTTGCCATATTCTGCGCCCCCACAGAGGGTACAAAATGTGGGGCGGTCGGGTAGCTGGTGTAACGTGGAACCCGAGCGTCAAACAGCCCCAATTCCGCGAGTTGCGAATATGGTTTCATTTGCCTATCTTTCGGGTGCTGTAACCGATACTTCTTTGATTCAGGTCAAGAAAGCTGTTTTCATGAATGAACTCGTACTGAATTCCAGAGATTGCGCGGCATGCCCAATCAGGCACCGTGCCGTTTGCGCGCGCTGTGACGAGGATGAATTTCAGTATCTTGAGACGATCAAGTATTATCGCAACTATGAGGCCGGTCAGCCAGTGATCTGGGCGGGCGATCATATGGATTTTGTCGCCTCGGTCGTCACCGGGATCGCGACGCTTACGCAAACAATGGAGGACGGCCGTACCCAAATGGTCGGGTTGTTGTTGCCAGCCGATTTTCTGGGCAACCCCGGGCGGGACCGGGCCAGTTACGATGTGACTGCGACCACTGATCTGACCTTGTGTTGTTTTCGCCGGTCGCCGTTTGAAAAGCTTATCAATACGACCCCACATGTCAGCCAGAGACTGTTGGAAATGACACTGGATGAACTTGATGCCGCACGTGAATGGATGCTTGTGCTGGGGCGCAAAACGGCACGCGAGAAGATCGCCAGCCTGCTGTCAATCATAGCACGACGGGAAGCTGCATTGAAAATGACGGTTACGCCGGACGGGTCACGGTTCGATTTACCATTAACCCGCGAAGCCATGGCGGATTATCTGGGACTGACCCTGGAAACCGTCAGCCGGCAAATGTCGGCACTGAAACGTGACGGTGTCATTCACCTTGAAGGGAGCCGCAACGTGACGGTTCCCAGTTTTGCCAGACTTATCGCAGAAACCGGCGACGATTCAGATGGCGGTATGCCAATCTGACGCCCCCGGCATCAATGGGCCATCAGTACCGGAAAATCTGCGGTTTCCAGAATGTGGCGCGTCGTCCCGCCGACAATGGATTCACGCAATCGCGAATGGCCATAAGCCCCCATGACCAGCAGATCTGCATTCTGGTCCAACAGGTGGCGACCCAGCACATCAGAGACGCGGGGCAGTGTTTTGGCCAGGACCGAGACCTGTGGCCGCACCCCGTGCCGGGCCAGCATCTGTGACAGCGCGCCGCCAGGATCGGACCGGTCCACGCCATGCTGAGGCGGGTCTATTATGGCAATGTCGACTTGTTCAGCCGCAATCAGGAACGGCAACGCCGCCCGAATCGCGACCAGCGATTCGCGGCTTTCGTTCCATGCGACAACGACAGATTTGATTGACTTGAATGGCTTGGCGGCGGGCGGCGTGATCCAGACCGGAACCTGGGCATCAAACAAGGCGGACTCGACAATGGCTTCTGATTCTGACGCCCGGGTTTTTTCGTAAGGTTGCGGAAGAACCGCAATGTCACAGAATCGTATCCGGTGGGCCAGAAACTGGGGAAGGCCGGTTGATTGCGCTGCGATCGCGCGTTCGGTCCACTGAATGCCTTGCCCGGACATATGGGCTGTAACCTGGTCCCGTAGCTCGAGCGCGTTTTTTTCAGCCTCGACCATTCCTGACTGTGTTGCCATGGCCTGAACACCCGCCCCGGCGTAAAAAAATCCCGGCTGCAAACGGTCAATACCCAGGCAGAATATTTCCAGGTGCGCGTCATTTTGCCGTGCCAGTGCGATGGCGTCATTCAGCGTCATCTTGTCGGCAGGGAAATCAGTGATGACCGTTGAAATCGTGCGATAGTCCATAGCGTTTAATCCCGTGCTGTTGTCACACAGACAAGTGTCGGGCACATGTCGCGCGGCGTCCTTGATGTCGATCAAGTTTCATCGATCGCCGCTTGACATGGATCAAAGCAGACCCCCAGCCAAGCCGTCATATGACAACCACGCAGCGAACAAATTGCAGCGCATGGGGCCGTCTGGCCATTGGACGGAAGGGACGCGTAAATGTGGGACTATCTTAAACTAGCCATACTGGGGGTTGTGGTCCTTCTGGCCGCGATTGCAGCTAATTTCGGTCGTGATCTGGCATATATCGTGCATGCATTGATCATAATGGTTGTGGCCGGGGGCTTGTTTTTGTGGGTGCTGCGCGGGATCGATGAACCGCGCCGGATCAACAGTCACGCATACATGGATGGTGTCATTCGATATGGGGTCACGGCAACGGCGTTTTGGGGCATTGTCGGGTTTCTGGTCGGTACCTTCATTGCCTTTCAACTGGCGTTTCCACAACTGAATTTTGAATTCCTGCAGGGCTATGGAAATTTCGGTCGCCTGCGTCCGTTGCATACATCCGCTGTCATTTTCGCTTTTGGCGGAAATGCACTGATTGCAACTTCGTTTTATGTTGTTCAGCGCACCAGTGCCACACGCCTGTGGGGCGGAGATTTGGCCTGGTTCGTTTTCTGGGGCTATCAGCTGTTTATCGTGCTGGCGGCGACCGGTTATCTGATGGGATCGACCCAATCCAAGGAATACGCGGAACCAGAATGGTACGTAGATATCTGGCTGACAGTGGTTTGGGTGGCTTATCTCTTGGTGTTCATGGGCACACTTTTAAAGCGCAAAGAACCCCATATCTACGTCGCAAACTGGTTTTACCTGGCTTTCATCGTGACAGTCGCGATGTTGCATATTCTCAATAACCTGAGTTTGCCGGTATCGATCTTTGGGTCAAAATCCGTGCAGGTTTTTGCTGGCGTGCAGGATGCCATGATCCAGTGGTGGTATGGTCACAATGCGGTTGGATTTTTCCTGACGGCCGGGTTTCTGGGAATGATGTACTATTTCGTGCCCAAACAGGCTGAACGCCCGGTCTATAGCTACAAACTATCCATCGTTCACTTTTGGGCGCTGATCTTTCTGTATATCTGGGCCGGCCCGCATCACCTGCATTACACAGCATTGCCAGATTGGGCAGCGACATTGGGTATGGTGTTCTCAATCGTATTGTGGATGCCCAGCTGGGGCGGCATGATCAACGGTCTGATGACCCTGTCTGGTGCATGGGATAAATTGCGCACAGATCCGGTTCTGCGGATGATGGTCATTTCGCTGGGATTTTACGGCATGTCGACCTTTGAAGGCCCGATGATGTCAATCCGCGCAGTGAACTCTTTGTCCCATTATACAGACTGGACAATCGGGCACGTGCATTCAGGCGCGTTGGGTTGGAACGGCATGATCACCTTTGGTGCCTTGTATTTCCTGACACCGAAATTGTGGAATCGCGAGCGGCTGTACAGCCTATCGTTGGTGAACTGGCATTTCTGGCTCGCGACAATCGGTATCATTCTTTATGCGGCGTCGATGTGGGTGACTGGCATTATGGAAGGCCTGATGTGGCGCGAAGTCGACGCCAACGGTTTCCTGGTGAATTCATTCTCAGACACGGTTGCCGCGAAATTCCCAATGTATGTCGTGCGCGCAATGGGCGGGGTTCTGTTCCTCGCTGGCGCACTGGTCATGTGTTACAATCTCTGGATGACTGTGCGCAGGGCACCAGCAAAACTTGCTGCCCCTGTCATGGCTCCGGCTGAATAGGAGGGTCGGAGACATGGGACTTCTTGATAAACACAAATTCATCGAAACCAACGCAACGCTTTTGCTTGTCGGCAGCCTGGTCGTGGTGTCGATCGGTGGCATCGTCGAAATTGCGCCGCTTTTCTATCTGGAAAACACGATAGAAGAAGTCGACGGCGTGCGTCCTTATTCGCCATTGGAACTGACTGGCCGTGACATTTACATCCGCGAGGGCTGCTATGTTTGCCATAGTCAGATGATCCGCCCGCTGCGCGATGAGGTCGAGCGTTACGGAAACTATTCGCTGGCGGCCGAGTCGATGTATGATCACCCGTTTCAATGGGGATCAAAGCGTACCGGGCCTGATCTGGCCCGCGTTGGCGGCCGGTATTCAGACGCGTGGCATGTGGATCACATGACCGACCCGCAATCGGTTGTCCCTGAATCCGTGATGCCAAAATACGGGTTCCTGATTGATCGTGAAATCAATGGTGAAACCGTCGGTGAACTGATGGCGACACATCGCAGTGTTGGCGTGCCGTACACGGATGAAATGATCGAGGCTGCGGCCGAAGATTTCGCGGTGCAAGTCGATCCGGACGAAGATTATGAAGCCTTGCTTGCGCGCTATCCTGGTGCGCAGGTGCGAAATTTTGATGGCCGTCCCGGGATATCGGAAATGGACGCATTGATTGCGTATATGCAGATGCTGGGCACCCTGGTCGACTTTTCCACTTTCACCCCTGACGCAAGCCGCTAGGAGCGCACCAATGACATATGATTTATTGCGTGAGATTGCCGATAGCTGGGTCCTGTTGCTATTGTTCCTGTTTTTTGTCGGGGCGATTTTGTGGGCCTTTCGACCTGGCAGTCGCAAATCACATCAGGACACCGCAGATATTCCGTTTCGAAACGAAGACCGACCTCTGACTGGTCAGGTGGAAGGGGAGGATGCGAAATGACATCCAAGCCAGAAGACAAGAAAGCAGACAAAAAAGAAGACACAACAGGCCATATCTGGGACGGTATCGAGGAATTGAATACGCCCTTGCCGCGATGGTGGTTGTGGACATTTTACGTCACGATTGTATGGGGCATACTTTATACAATCGCCTATCCCGCCTGGCCGCTTATCTCATCTGCGACACCTGGCTTGCTTGGGTATTCGACCCGCGCCGAGGTCGCGGCAGACATCCAGGCCGTAAATCAGGCGAATGCCGAGATCGACGCCAGATTGGCGTCAGCGGATATTACCGAAATCAACGCCGACCGGGCACTTCAGGAATATGCAAGGAATGCGGGCGCTGCGGTTTTTCGCAACAATTGTTCCCAGTGCCACGGTTCGGGGGCGGCTGGTGCCAAAGGATATCCGAACCTGTTGGATGATGACTGGTTGTGGGGTGGCGACATGGAGGCGATCCAATACACGGTCCGCAACGGTATCCGCAATGAAACCGATGACACGCGGTATTCAGAGATGCCGAAATTCGGAGAGTTCCTTGAAGAAACCGAGATCGATCAGGTCGTTCAATACGTCCGGGCACTGTCAGACCAGGAATATGACGTCGAACTGGCAAACGCGGGCGCCGAAATATTCGGGGACAATTGCGCGTCTTGCCACGGGGATAATGGGACCGGGGACCGTGAACAGGGCGCACCTGATCTGACCGATGCAATCTGGCTGTTTGGCGGTGATGTGGATGCCTTGACCGAGACAGTGGCCAACAGCCGTTTCGGGGTGATGCCGGCCTGGGGTCCGCGCCTGAGCGATGCACAGGTTAATGCCGTGTCTGCCTATGTGCACCAGCTAGGGGGCGGCGAATAGAACAACGAAATCCGGGGACCTTCCAAATCCCGGTCAGGCACCGATCCCTAGTCCTGTTCGCGCGTTTCTTTGGGATCGGTGTCGCTCTTTTTCGGGCGTCCCAGTTTGGGGCGCCCGTTGTCATTTGTCGGTGCAGCGCGGCAGCCATCCGCCCTGCATGTCAGGACCAAAACCGTGGGCCACCAAAAGAATTGATACACTATTGATATATTCCAGACCGAATGCTACCCACGTCGCATCTGGTTCATTTCATCTGGGAGTATCATTATGACCGTGGTGCCTGTGACGTCTGCGGGTTTGGATTCTGTCGAAGTATCCTGGTTTGCGGCGCTGTGTTCGGATGACTATGAGTTTCTGGGTGTGCCCGATGGCGCGCTGAGATCAAGCTGGGAACATTGCTCTGAAATCCTGAAAGAGGCCGAAAATCAGGGGTTCAGGAACATACTTTGTCCGTCGTCTTACCAGGTCGGGCAGGACACGCTGTCATTTGTTGCGGGCGGCGCGCCGATTACCAGCAAGATCAATATGCTTGCCGCGGTTCGGTGCGGTGAGATGCAGCCGATTATGTTGGCGCGGACCCTTGCCACTCTGGATCACATGCTAAAGGGTCGCCTGACTGTAAATATCATTTCCTCGGATTTTCCCGGTCAAAAAGAAGACAGCAGTTATCGTTATCAGCGCAGTCGCGAAGTCGTTGAAATTCTGAAACAGGCCTGGTCCCGGGACACGATCAACTACAAGGGCGAAGTGTATGACTTTGCCGATCTGACGACCGATCCGGCAAAGCCCTACCAGACCGGCGGACCATTATTGTATTTCGGGGGCTATTCCCCGGCTGCGTTGGATCTGTGCGGCGAACATTGCGATGTTTACCTGATGTGGCCTGAACCGCGCGATGCCATTGCACAGCGCATGAGAGACGCCAGCGAAGCCGCCGCAAAGTATGGCCGGACCCTGGACTATGGTTTGCGCGTTCATATGATCGTGCGTGATACCGAAGCAGAGGCAAAGGAATACGCAGAACATCTGGTGTCAAAACTGGACGACGAATATGGGAAAATCATCCGCGATCGCGCCCATGACAGCATATCGCTGGGTGTCAGCCATCAGGCGCGCGCGCGCGAACTGGCAGATCAGTTCGGCTATATCGAACCAAATCTGTGGACCGGTGTCGGACGGGCCCGTTCGGGTTGCGGTGCAGCACTGGTAGGTTCGACCGATCAGGTGCTGTCGAAAATCGAAGATTACCAAAAAATGGGAATTCGCGCGTTCATTTTTTCGGGTTATCCACATCTTGATGAATGCAAGAATTTTGGCCAGCGCGTGCTGCCAAACCTCAAGACCTGTTCGCTGCCCCAGGAATACGGTCGGGTGCCGGCGTCAACGCCGAACACACCGCTTGGGGCAGGGGAACGCACCTGATGGAAAGAATAGCATTTGCAACCGGGTTGGACCTGTCCCGGATCGTCTATGGCATGTGGCGGATTGCTGACGATGATGACACGTCACCGGCCACTGTTCAGGCTAAAATCGAGGCGTGCCTGGAACAGGGCATCACAACGATGGATCAGGCCGATATCTACGGCGGCTACGCGGCTGAAAAGGTGCTGGGCGACGGCCTGAAGCAAGCTGGCGGCCTGCGTGACAAAATCGAGATTGTCACAAAATGCGACATCGTGGCACCGATCGGCAAGTATGCGGATCGCCGTGTCAAACATTATGACACGAGTGCGGACCATATTCAGGCGTCTGTCGACAGCTCGCTTGGCAATATGAACATTGACCACATCGATGTTTTGCTGATCCACCGGCCTGACCCGTTCATGGATCACATGAAAACCGGTGCTGCATTGGATGGCCTGATCAGCACCGGCAAGGTGCGCGCGGTGGGTGTATCAAACTTTCGTCCCTATGACTGGAATTTACTGCAGTCGGGCATGAAAAACCGGCTGGTGACAAATCAGATCGAACTCAGCGCAATTTGCCACCAGCCCTTCACCAACGGCGACGTGGCATTCCTGCAGCAAAATACGATACCGGTTATGGCATGGTCGCCGTTGGCGGGGGGGGCATTATTTGCGCCCGAACATGCTGCGGTTCACAGTGTTATCGGCCGCATTGCCGATGCGCAGGCGGTGGATGTTTCAGCCGTCGCCGTGGCTTGGCTGTTGGCACATCCTGCGACTATACTGCCTGTTATGGGCACAAATGACCTGAACAGGATCAAAAAGATTTCTGACGCGACCAAGGTCCGGCTGGATCGTCAGGACTGGTTTGAAATCTACACGGCAGCTTTGGGCCACGAGGTGGCCTGATGGACGATCCGCTTGACCAGGCGCCGATGACCAGCTTTCGGCCCGATGCTGATACCGGGCGACAGTTTCGTCAGGCGCTGGGATTGTTTGGAACCGGGGTCACAATCGTCACTACCAATTCGTGCGATGGTCCGGTCGGAATCACCGCAAACAGCTTTTCCTCGGTTTCGCTGGACCCGCCATTGGTTCTGTGGTCAGCGTCGTTGAAATCAAAACGGTTTCAGTATTTCGCCGAAACAGAAGATCTGGCAATCCACATACTGTCGCTTCAACAGACTGAATTATGCTGGGCATTTTCCAAGTCAAAACATGCGTTTGATGATGTGGAATGGTCAGAGGGCGTCAATGGGACGCCAATACTGCGCCACTGTCTGGCGCGTTTTGAGTGCAAAAAATACGCGAATTACGACGGCGGTGATCACGCGATCATTGTGTCCCAGGTCCAGAAAATATCTTATCGTGACGACAAGGCACTTATGTTTTTTAACGGGCAGATGGGGCATTTTGCGCCGCTTGCCCCGGCCGCTGACTAAGGCTGCGCCGACCGGCATCCCTGATCAGGACCTTTCGGATGAATTGACCTAGGTCAAAGCCCATAGTGAACGCGTGCTGCATAAACCGGACACAGCGAACAGTGTCCGGTTACAAATTTCATGTCATCCGCCAAATCAACGACGCCCTTATATTCCGCGCGCGAGCCGATATTTCCGCGCCGCGTCAATGGCCCGTTTCGCACGCTAAAGTGGTGGATCATGGCCGCCACTTTGGGCATTTACTATCTTACGCCGTGGATCCGTTGGGATCGTGGGCCAAATCTCCCTGACCAGGCAGTTCTGGTCGACTTGGCCGGGCGCCGCTTTTTCTTTTTCTGGATCGAAATCTGGCCCTATGAATTCTATTTCGTAGCCGGTTTGCTGATCATGGCGGGGCTCGGCCTTTTTCTGTTCACCTCGGCTTTTGGACGCGTTTGGTGCGGGTACACGTGCCCGCAAACTGTGTGGACGGATCTGTTCGTATTGGTCGAGCGCTGGATTGAGGGCGACAGAAACGCGCGCGTACGCCTGTGGAAGGCGCCCTGGACCGCTCGAAAATGGGGGCTGCGGCTGGGCAAATGGACCATTTGGTCACTGATCGGCATCGCGACGGGCGGTGCGTGGGTGTTTTATTTTGCTGATGCGCCGACACTGTTTGTCGCCTTGTTCACACTCAGCGCGCATCCTTTGGCCTATTCAACCGTGGCCGTGCTGGGGCTGACAACAGTTCTGTTTGGCGGTTTTGCGCGGGAACAGGTTTGCATTTATATGTGTCCATGGCCACGTATCCAGGCGGCAATGGTGGACGAAGACACGCTGACCGTGGGCTATCGCGACTGGCGTGGAGAGCCGCGTGGCAAGCATCGCAAAGCGGCAGGTGCAGAGGCACTGGGCGACTGTATCGATTGCATGGCCTGCGTAAATGTTTGCCCCATGGGTATCGACATCCGTGACGGACAACAGATGGCCTGTATCACATGCGCACTGTGTATTGATGCCTGCGATGACATCATGGACAAAATCGGCAAGCCACGCGGGCTGATCGATTATATGGCCCTGACCGACGAAACAGCCGAGCGGCAAGGTTTGCCCCCCAAACCAATCTGGTCGCATATTCTCAGGCCGCGTACGGTTTTATATACGGCCCTGTGGTCGCTTGTGGGTGTCGGACTGTTGTTTGCCTTGTTCATCAGGTCGGATATCGACGTTACTGTCGCGCCCGTGCGTAACCCGACCTTTGTCACATTGTCCGATGGTACAATTCGCAATGCCTATGATTTGCGGCTTCTGAACAAAAGCGGCGAATCCCGTCCGTTTCATATTTCCCTGAGTTCTGACGCGCAGTTGCAAATCGCGGTCGAAGGTCAAGGCCATCTGGTTGTGGATGTCCCCGCCGACCAGACCATGCTGGCGCGCGTCTTTGTGACCGCACCACCCCAAAGTGCGGCGGCGCAGGCTGCCAGTACGCCACTGCGGTTCTGGATCGAAGAACCGTCCAGTGCGCAGCGGGTTTACAGCGACACAGTATTTAATGGAGACGCAAAATGAGCGAACGCAAGATAACCGGGTTGCACGTTTTCGCTGTCACAGCATCGGCTTTCGCGGTGATAATTGGGGTTAATCTGGTGATGGCCTATCAGGCGATTTCGACATTTCCGGGGCTTGAGACAAAGAATTCCTATGTCGCGTCCCAATCCTTTAACCAAGATCGCGCGGCCCAGATCGCCCTGGGCTGGAACGCCAAGGCCCGGCTAGAGGGCAACCAGTTGTATATTGCGATGCTTGACCCGTCGGGACAACCTGCCGATGTGGACGTGTTAACAGCGGTCCTGGGTCGGCCAACCCATGTAGAAGCGGATCAGGAACCGGAATTTGTCATTTCAAGAGGCGAATTCGTGGCAGAGATCGGTGACCTGGAACCGGGGATGTGGTTGTTGCGAATTGCGGCCCGGTCATCGGATGGAATTGCCTTTCGCCGCAGTCTGAAACTATTTGTGCCTAACAAATGACGGCGCTGCTGGGATCAACAGGCCCGATTACGTCTAATGCCCCGGCGTCCACTGTGGACGTGACCAAAAGTGGCACCACAGATCAGCAGATCATGCTGTCTTTGCCGACAATCCATTGCGCCGGATGCATGTCGCGCGTTGAACGTTGCCTGATGGCGCTGCCGGATGTCTCGTCGGCCAGGGTCAATCTGACCTTGAAACGGGTCCAGATCATTGCGGCCCCAACAGTTGCAGTCGGTGACCTGGTGAACGCGTTATCGGATGCCGGGTTTGAAGCCTACGAGCTTGACAGCGCCTCTATCGCTGTGAACGGGTCGGACGATGCTGGCCGGCACCTGTTGTTGCGGCTGGCGGTCGCGGGTTTTGCGATGATGAATGTCATGCTGCTGTCCGTGGCAATCTGGTCTGGCGCCAGTGATGCGACGCGTGATCTGTTTCACTGGATATCTGCGGCGATTGCCTTGCCGGCGGTGGCATTTTCAGCCCAGCCATTTTTCGTGAGTGCATGGACGGCACTGCGTGTGTGGCACCTGAACATGGATGTGCCGATCTCTGTGGCCATTATTCTGGCGTCGGCAGTGTCCGTTTTGGAAACCGCCCAGAGCGGTGAGTACGCGTATTTTGACGCCGCGGTGTCTTTGACCTTTTTCCTGTTGGCGGGGCGCTATTTGGATCACCGCACCCGCCAGGTTGCAAAGTCGGCCGCGCAGCAACTAGCCGCGCTGGAAATCCCGCGGGCGACGCGCCGCGACGGTCAGATTGTCGACGTGGCAGATCTGAAGGTGGGTGATGAAATCGTGGTCGCCTTGGGGTGCCGGATTCCCACAGATGGGCAGATTATTGATGGTTCAAGCGATCTTGATCGATCGTTTATTACAGGCGAAACCGCACCCATCGCGGCCGGACCCGGACAACAGGTCTATGCGGCCGACGTCAACCTGACCGGCCCGCTGACAGTGCGCGTGGATGCCGTGGCCGAGGACAGTTCCCTGCGCCGCATTGCCAACCTTGTGGCCATGGCCGAAACCGCGCGCCATCGCTATGCGTCGCTGGCCGATCGCGCGGCGCAAATTTATGCGCCCTTGGTGCATGTGTTAGCGCTGATTGCGTTTCTGGGATGGTTTGCGGGAACCGGCGACGCCCGTCTGGCAGTGAATATCGCCGTGGCGGTATTGATTATCACCTGTCCCTGCGCCCTTGGACTGGCGGTGCCCGCAGTCACGACTGCGGCGTCGGGACGGCTGTTTCAATCCGGGCTTTTGATCAAAAACGCCACAGCATTGGAACGGCTGGCTGAAATTGACACAGTGGTATTTGACAAAACCGGTACGTTAACCATGGGTACGCCGGAATGCGCCGATCCGACTGATATCCCGCAGCACGCCTTGCAGATTGCCTTGGCTCTGGCACAAAAAAGCGTCCACCCGCTGGCGCAGTCACTGGCAAAAAAGCTGCGGCAATCGGGCCTGTCGCCTGCAGTCGTCACCGACCTGGTGGAAAGCCCGGGGTTGGGGGTTTGTGCCATGTTCAACGGGCAATCGGTGCGTCTGGGCCACGCAGATTGGACCAACGCCGACCCGGTGGGCGGGACCGCAACCTATTTGAAAATCGGCGACGCCGTCCCGGTTGCCTTTCGGTTCGAGGATAGATTGCGACCCGGTGCACGGGCGTGCGCTCAACAGTTGCAGGCCCAGGGAAAGACGCTGATCGTATTGTCCGGGGATGCACCTGATGCGGTTGCGGATGTTGCCGGGCGGCTTGGAATTGAACGTTATGTGTCGGGCGTACAACCGGACAAAAAGGCATCCTATGTGCGCCAGCTTGGACAGGACGGACACAAGGTCTTGATGATCGGGGACGGCCTGAACGATGCGGCCGCCCTTGCCGAGGCCCAGGTTTCCATTTCACCGGCATCCGCACTCGAGGTTACCAGAGTCGTCTCTGACATGGTCCTGATCGGACAGTCGTTGGACGCCGTTGCAAAAGCCACCAAGGTTGCAGGCGACGCCACCAGCCGTATCCGCGAGAATTTTGCGATTGCTGCAGTTTATAACTTGATTGCAGTGCCGATTGCTCTTGCCGGATTTGCGACGCCCCTGGTTGCGGCGCTGGCGATGTCTGCGTCTTCGATAACCGTGTCATTAAATGCGCTGCGATTGGTCAGACGATGACGGTTCTTGGCATATTGATCCCGGTGTCCCTGCTGCTTGGTGCCATTGGACTGGTGGCATTTTTCTGGACGATACGTACGCGGCAATATGATGACCCGGATGGTGACAGCCAGCGTATTCTGAATGACGACTATGACGACAAGCCCAAAGAGTGAGAATTTGCAACGCGGCGATTGGCTGATAGGTTCGGTGCGGTGGGTGCAACGGGGCAATCGAAAATGCGCAGCTTTCAGGAAATCTATGACATCGCTTCGGCGCGTAAAGGGGGGGATGATGCCCTGCAAGCGCTATTGGCCGACACACGTGTGGCAGTGGATCTGGCGGCAATTCCGGATGATCGGTGGCTATCCAATTTTACACGATGCGTTTTTCAGGCCGGCTTTAGCTGGAAGGTGATTGAAGCCAAATGGGATGGGTTTGAGGCCGCGTTTCATCGCTTTGATGTCGCAAGATGCGCAATGATGGATGATGACTGGTTCGATGACCTGTTGCGCGATACCAGAATTGTCCGAAATGGCATGAAAATCCAGACGGTACGGGACAATGCGGTATTCCTGTCCGACCTGGCGAAAGAGCATGGCAGCGCCGGGAATTTTTTTGCGACATGGCCCTCTGATGATTTTGTGGGACTGTTGAAATGTCTTAAGACACGCGGTTCCAGACTGGGCGCGGCCACCGGGCAATACGCGCTGCGATTTATCGGAATGGACAGTTTCATTTTGTCCGCTGACGTCACGGCGCGGCTGATCGCCGAGGGGATTGTCAGCAAGTCACCGACTTCGGCGCGCGACATGGTTGCGGTTCAGACCGCATTCAACACATGGCGTGCGCAATCGGGCAGAGGCCTAAGCGAAATCAGCCGCGTGTTGGCGATGAGTGTTGGTTGAAATCCAGCCCGGCTATTCACCGTGTGCGGCGCGTTCAGCCAGATTTTGAACAAACGGTAAAAGGTCGGCCACAACGATTTTGACGCCCTCGGCATTGGGATGAATGTTATCGTCTTGCATCAATTGATTCAGTGCGGCGCCATCCGCGATTTCACTGGCGATTGCGCCCAGGAAATTGGGGTATAGTAATGTTGCGAATTCTTCTGCCAGACCGGGAAAGATTGCCTCGAATTCTGCCTTGTAGTCTGGCCCAAAGTTCGATGGTGACTGAATGCCGATCAACAGCACTGGCAGATCGCGCGCTGCGATCGTTGTCAGAATTTGCCGAAGATTGTCCCTGGTAAAGGCGGGATCAAAGCCACGTAACACGTCATTGCCGCCAAGCGATACGATGACCGCGTCAACGTCACTTGCCAGTGTCCAGTCGATCCGCGCCAAACCGCCGCTGGTGGTGTCCCCTGACACACCTGCGTTGATCATTCGTACGTCCGCCCCCAAACTGTCCAACCGCGCCTGTAACTGGGGTACAAAGCCGTCTGCGGCCGGCAAACCATAGCCCTGGACCAGGCTGTCGCCCAAGGCCGCGACCACAACGGTGCCTGGCGTGTCCGCACGGGCAGTTTCACCGCCGATTAAGACAAACAGTCCGACAGTGAATGCAGATATAAGCTTGCCGACGCGCGGAAGAATCCCATATCGGTGGGTAGGGCCGTTGTGAAGGACAGTCAGCATGGATGATACAATCATTAATTTGAACGACGCGCGGCTGAGCCTATCGGCAAACGCCGGGACAGTCGATATCCTGCGTGGCGTCAGTTTGCAGGTGAAAGCTGGTGAAACCATCGGCCTGATCGGGCCTTCGGGGTCTGGCAAATCTTCGCTTTTGATGTTGTTGGGCGGACTGGAAAAAGCCACCGGCGGTTCTGTGGTCGTGATGGGTCAGGAATTGACCTCGATGAACGAAGATGACCTTTCTAATTTCAGGCGAAAGCATTTGGGCGTGGTTTTCCAGTCGTTCCATTTAATTCCGACGATGACGGCGCTGGAAAATGTCGCGACTCCGCTGGAACTGGCGGGTGCCGCCGATGCATTTGAGCGCGCCGCAGCCGAGCTAGCGGCAGTGGGGCTTGGTGATCGGATGTCCCATTACCCGTCGCAGTTATCGGGCGGCGAACAGCAGCGTGTGGCCCTGGCCCGTGCAGCTGCGCCGCGCCCGCAGTTGCTGTTGGCGGACGAACCCACCGGGAATTTGGACGGTGCGACGGGCGATGCGATCATGACCTTGTTGTTTGATTTACGGGATCGGCATGGCGCAACACTCGTGTTGGTCACACACTCACCCGAACTGGCCGCGCGATGCGACAGAACTGTGGGGCTGCTGGATGGGGTTATCGTGGCCGGTGCAACAGCGCGCGCTGCAGAATGAGCATGCGGCTTGCTGCCCGGATTGCGCGGCGCGACCTGCGCGGTGGATTGCAGGGTTTTCGCGTATTTTTGATTTGCTTGGCGTTGGGTGTGGCAGCTATCGCCGCCATTGGCACGGTGCGCGATAGTATCACAGCAGCATTGCAACGCGATGGCGCCGCACTTTTGGGTGGCGACGCCGAAATTCAACTGACCTATCGCAGGGCAGATCAGGCTGAACTGGACTGGTTGAACAGCACATTTGACGCTGTTTCAGAGATTATCGATTTTCGGTCGATGGTTGTGGTCGATGGCACTGACGGGACTGATCGCGCCTTGACGCAGGTTAAAGCCGTTGACATTGCCTATCCGTTATATGGAACCGTCGCTTTGAAACCCGATATCGGGCTGGATACAGCGTTGCGCGGCACCTCAGAACGTCCTGGCGCGGTCATTCATCCGGTGCTGGCAGATCGGCTGGGCCTGAAACCGGGCGCTGTTTTCCGGCTGGGGGCGCAGGAATTTTCCCTGAGTGCGGTTTTGGTGGTGGAACCGGACGCCGCTGGTTCCGGGTTTTCGCTTGGTCCCAGAACGATTGTACGCACACAGGATCTGGCCCAATCAGGATTGCTGCAGCCTGGTACGCTGTATGAATCCGCGTATCGTATAACATTGCAGAACGATCAGGATCTGGATGCGCTGAAAAAACGTGCCGACGACATTTTCAATAACGGTGGTTTTCGTTGGAGAGATCGCCGGAACGCCGCCCCCGGCGTGTCCGATTTCGTGGCGCATGTGGCTACTTTTCTGGTCCTGGTCGGATTGGCCGGACTGGCGGTCGGCGGCGTCGGGGTTTCAGCGGCAGTCCGCACTTATCTGGACGAAAAAACCACCGTCATTGCGACGCTTAAATCCATGGGTGCCCCGCGAAACCTGATCTTTCAGATTTATGCAATCCAAATTGGCATTCTAAGCATCATAGGCGTGATCTTGGGCCTTGCCGCCGGTGTGGCGCTGCCGATGGCACTGGCGCCTGTGCTTGAGGCCCGCCTGCCGATTCCGATTGATGTTGCGATCCAATGGGGTTCGCTTGCGCAGGCGGGTGTTTACGGATTGCTGGCCGCACTGTTGTTCAGTATTTGGCCCCTGTCGCGCACGGATCACATTCAGCCGGCGGCCTTGTTCCGTGACGCCAACCTGGGCGGTGTCGGCTGGCCAAGATTCCGTTATTTCATCATCATTCTGGTCGCGCTGGGATTGCTGATTTACACCGCAACAAGTTGGTCGGGTGAAGTCTGGCTTACGCTTTGGATGTCCGCAGGAATAGTCGCCGCATTTGCCACACTAACGTTAGCGGCTGTCGCGATGAAAATTCTGTCGCGCAAAATGGCCAGCCTTTCCGGTTTGCGGGGCCGGACAAGTTTGCGTATGGCGCTGGCATCGGTTGGCGGGCCGGGCGGCGAAGTGATCTCGGTGGTTGTCTCGTTGGGGCTGGGCCTGTCGGTTCTGGCCGCGATTGCGCAAATTGATCAGAATTTGCGCAGTGCGATTTCACGCGATCTGCCCGATATGGCGCCGTCGTATTTTGTGGTCGATATTCAGTCGGACCAACTGAACGACTTCAAATCCATGATCCAGGATCGCCAGGGGGTCGACCGCTTGCAGGCGGCACCGATGCTGCGCGGCGTCATAACACAAATTAACGGGCGCCCTGCTGCTGAGACTGCCGGCGATCACTGGGTCACGGACGGTGATCGCGGCATAACCTTTTCCGCGAATTTGCCCGCAGGCATTAATCTGACCAGTGGCAGTTGGTGGCCGGCCGATTACACTGGCGATCCGCAAATCAGTTTCTCTGCTGAAGAAGCGACAGAAATCGGGCTGGCATTGGGTGACACAATGACGGTTGATGTGTTGGGCCGACCGATCACCGCAACAATCACCAGCTTTCGCGAGGTGGACTTTTCAAGTGCGGGCATGGGTTTTGTTCTATCGATGAACCCTGCCGCCATTTCCTCGGCACCGCATACATATATCGCAACGATTTACGCCGAGCAGTCGGTCGAAGCCCGAATCCTGCGGGATATTTCCACACGTTTTCCCAACATAACCGCTATCAGTGTGCGGGACGCAATCGAACGTCTGGCGGGCGTCTTGCGCGGTATATCCTCGGCGGTTTCATATGGCGCCGCAGCAACAGTTTTGACCGGGATTGTCGTTTTGATAGGGGCCGCAATGGCGGGCGAGCGGTCGCGGACTTATGAGGCCGCGGTCCTAAAGACAATCGGCGCGCGGCGGTCTTCTATCCTGGCCAATTTTGCCTGGAGATTTGCGTTTGTCGGACTGGCGGCCGGTGTGATTGCCGTCGTGACAGGCGGAATTTCAGGATGGGCGGTAATGACATATGTGATGGAAAATGAGTTTGAATTTGACCTGATGTCTGCACTGATGATCGTCGGCGGCGGGATTGCTGCAACCACGCTTGCGGGATTGTTGTTGTCGCTGCGCTCACTCAACGCGCGTCCGGCCCAGATCCTGCGATCAAGGGAATGACGTGATCCGGTCCGGACCGGATGCGGGGTGCCATAAATCTTGGCTGCCAGCGCAAGTTATCGCTTGACCCGCACGGCTGTGTCGCATACCTAGCCCTTCGTTTTCGGCGGAGTAGCTCAGGTGGTTAGAGCAGCGGAATCATAATCCGCGTGTCGGGGGTTCAAGTCCCTCCTCCGCTACCAAAAACCTCTCAATAACAAAGTGTTAAAGAACATTTTTCTTTAGTGGCGCGGGCATGGCCAATTTGGTCAGGCGTTGGTCAAACGATTTCGCTGTGTCGGTCGTCAGGGTTTTGGGCGTCAAAGTTACCTGAACCGAGAAAGTGCTTGGCTCTTTTGTCTGGATTGATTGTGCGGCGCGGTTGATCGTTGGTTGGTTGCTTTTATTGTGCCATGGGCGCGTGCCATATCGCCGGTCGTGCATTGTTGACACCGATCCACATGATTAATGTTCCAAGCTCGGTGCTTTGTTGATGTGGACGACATCCAAAAAACAGGTGCCGAGTTCATCGCGACGAAAATTTACAAAGATCGCATAAAGGAAAACTGACATAACACCGTCCGCACAGGCTCAGACCAAGCGGGAACGCGCACCCTGACATGCCTTGCCGATGTTGGTGGCATGAACCGCCCCGGTTTTACCGGAGACCGTTAAGTTCTTCTCAAGCGACTTTATCGAGTATGTTCATGTTTGCATAGAACGCCTCCTCAGCTTCAGTTGGCGTGATGTATCCGATGGGTTCGAGCAG